>ENA-OQKY01000075-OQKY01000075.1-human-gut-metagenome-genome-assembly--contig:-NODE-75-length-135157-cov-10.500318_pt1 | contig 135157 bp, 128 predicted proteins | sample MGYA00242652_ERZ504805 | MGnify/ENA primary metagenome ERZ504805 (study PRJEB26092, sample SAMD00036400) | human gut metagenome | host: Homo sapiens | study: EMG produced TPA metagenomics assembly...
TATGGTCAAACGTTATGGATTTATTTATGTAGACCGTGAAGAATTTGATTTAAAAACTTTAGATCGTTATCGTAAAGATTCATTCTATTGGTACAAAAAAGTTATTGCCACTAATGGTGATGATTTAAGTGATTAAATAGATAGCTAGATAAGAGAAAAAGATATTTCTATTTTGAAATATCTTTTTTCATTTCTAAATAAGAAATAACATCTTCTAATGAATCATAGACATGCTCAACTTTTTTTAGATATTTTTCTTGAGGAAATTTCATATCAGGGATACAGATAACTGATATTTTTGCTTCAGATGCAGCTTGAATACCCGCTTCACTATCCTCTAATACAAGTGCTTCTTCTGGTTCAACATTTAATTTATCACAAGCTTTTAAGAAAATATCTGGAGCCGGCTTTCCATGTTCTACTTCACTACCGCATACAATACCATTGAAATATTTCATAAGATTATGTTCACCAAGTATTCTTTCGGCCCTTTTTTTACCACTGGAAGTTGCAACAATCGTTTTATAATAGTGAATATTTAAATACTTCAATAGTTGAATTAGTCCTTTTTTTAATTCTACACTGTTTTTTAGTAAGTATTGCTCTTCCAATATTTTAAATTGATTTATCTTTTCATCCGTATCAAAGTCTATATTATACTTATTTTTGATAAAGTTCATTGATGAAATAACAGATTTTCCAGGATAATCTTCTATGTATTCTTTTTTTGTAAAGTTAAAACCATAACTTTCAATAATATCTTTGTAGCATTGGAATGAGATGATTTCGGTATCAACCATCAAACCGTCCATGTCAAAGATAATTGCTTTTAGCATATTAAACCCTCCTTTACTTTATAATATAAGATTACATGATAATTCTATTTTTATAAAGGTAAAAGATGAAATATGATAAAAAATCATATTGGTTTTAAATGTTTTTATCAAATAATAGAAATTATTATATTATTTTTCTGTTTAAATTGATATCTATTATTTTGTATATTTAAAAATAAGTAATAAAAATAGTGTAGCAATTTTAAATATATGTAAAAAATTGCGTTTTCTAGTGATATGGGCATTGTTTGATGAGTATAGATAGAGAAGAAATATACCTGAAAATTATAAACTGAAATAGGGTATCACATTAGGACTTATAAATGAGTTATTGAATATCTAAAGTATAGTTAGTATTTTTTATTAAGTATCTTGATGTTACAAGAAAAAAGCATTAATGAAAATTAAAAAATAGAGTCTAGAACAATGATAGTAGTCTCAAAAATGATGAGATAAAACTTTTTTAAGACCATAATAAAAAAGACTCTTTTATATTTATTCGTCTTGATAAGTGGAATTGTGGACGAGAATGAAAAATAGCGCTCTTTTTATTAAAGTTGAAGGATTGTATAAGCGTGTTAAATAGTGTTTATATTTAGAAATTAAAAAGTGTGAATTAATCACACTTTTTTAAGAACATCTTGTCTATTTACAAGCTTCTTCGATAGCTACGGCAACAGCAACTGTAGCTCCAACCATAGGGTTGTTACCCATACCGATTAATCCCATCATTTCTACGTGAGCAGGAACTGATGAAGAACCAGCGAATTGAGCATCTGAATGCATACGTCCCATAGTGTCAGTCATACCGTAAGAAGCAGGACCAGCAGCCATGTTATCAGGGTGTAAAGTACGTCCAGTTCCTCCTCCAGAAGCAACTGAGAAATATTTTTTACCTTGTTCAATACATTCTTTTTTATATGTTCCAGCAACTGGATGTTGGAAACGAGTAGGGTTAGTAGAGTTACCAGTAATTGATACATCTACACCTTCTTTATGCATGATAGCAACACCTTCTCTAACGTCATCAGCACCATAGCAGTTAACTTTAGCACGAGGACCATCAGAGTAAGCTGTTGTAGATAATACTTTTACTTCACCTGTAAAATAATCGAATTGAGTTTCCACGTAAGTGAATCCGTTAATTCTTGAGATGATTTTTGCAGCATCTTTTCCTAAACCGTTTAAGATAACTCTTAATGGTTTAGTTCTAACTTTATTAGCTTTTTCAGCGATTTTGATTGCACCTTCAGCAGCAGCGAAAGATTCATGTCCAGCTAAGAAAGCAAAACATTCAGTACCTTCATCTAATAACATAGAACCTAAGTTACCATGTCCTAAACCTACTTTACGGTCATCAGCAACTGATCCTGGAATACAGAATGATTGTAAACCAACACCGATTGTTTTTGCAGCGTCTACAGCTTTAACATCTCCATTTTTGATTGCCATTGCAGCACCGACAGTGTATGCCCAACAAGCATTTTCAAAACAGATTGGTTGAGTTGATTTTACGATTTCGTAAACATCAATTCCTTTTTCATCGCAGATAGCTTTAGCTTCTTCGATTGATTTGATATCAAATTTAGCTAGTGCAGCGTTAATTTGATCAATTCTTCTTTCATAACTTTCAAATAATGCCATTTTCGTACCCTCCTATTATTCCTTTCTTGGATCGATGTACTTAGCAGCATCATCGAATCTACCATAAGTTCCAGTAGCTTCTTTCATTGCTTCATTAGCATCTTTTCCAGCTTTAACCATATCCATCATTCTACCTAAGTTAACAAATTCATAACCAATAATTTCATTATTAGCATCTAAAGCGATTCTATTAATATAACCTTCAGTTAATTCAAGATAACGAGGACCTTTAGCTTTTGTTGAATAAGAAGTACCAGTCATACTTCTTAAACCTTTTCCTAAGTCTTCTAATCCAGCTCCAACAGGTAAACCACCTTCAGAGAATGCAGATTGAGTACGTCCATAAACGATTTGTAAGAATAATTCTCTCATTGCAGTATTGATTGCATCGCAAACTAAGTCAGTATTTAAACCTTCTAATAAAGTTTTTCCTACTAATGCTTCTGAAGCCATCGCTGCAGAGTGAGTCATCCCTGAACATCCGATAGTTTCAATTAATGCTTCTTCAATGATACCTTCTTTAACGTTTAATGTTAATTTACAAGCACCTTGTTGAGGAGCACACCAACCGATACCATGAGTTAAACCAGAGATATCTTTAATTTCTTTAGAATATACCCATTTTCCTTCTTCAGGAATTGGAGCACATCCATGTGAAGCACCTTGAGCGACACTACACATTTGTTCTACTTCGTGTGAATAAATCATTTTTTCTAACTCCCTTCGTGTTTTCGATTATAAATAGCTAGTCATGCTATTTAAGGCGAACTAAAATCACCTGAGTAAAGTATAGAATAAAGCCGAGTTAAAGTCAATGAAACATCAACGATTATCAAAATAAATTCGACAAAATAATCGGTAAAAAAAGGAGTTTATGAATACCTTTTAATATAATATTATTACACTAATAAAAACATATTGAACAGGCTATGAGTATGAAAATACCCATGTTTAATCATCGTAAAGATATATAGGGATAACACTAAGATGATTTTTATTGAAATATGGGGGAGAAATTAAACTACTCAAAGAACCTTTGACTAAAGAAAATTATTTATAATAGCAATTTTTGAAGCAATTAGCATTGTCGAAAATTCAATCTTGAATCATGAATTATTAATCTTATTAAAAAGGAATGGTGTTAAATTCATTAATATCCATTCAATTGGGTATGATCATATTAATATTAAGGCTACCAAGGTATTAGGAATTGGTATTTCAAATAATCCTTATTCAGTTAGTTCAATTGCGGACTTTATTTCTTTACATATTCCAGTCAGCGCTAAAACATATCATGCTATTAATAAGGATAATTTTTATAAAGGTGAAAGGTAGAATCATTATTATTGATACAGAATGTGATGAATTGATTAATTCAAAGAAATTGGTAGAGTGTTGCGATTAGGCAACTAATGATATGGTAGAAAACACAATCTTGCTTTTAAAAGAGATAATGTAGGATAGAACTTCAGTGTATGAAATTCAACAAAATGTTTAGAATTCATTTTGAGATGATATAATATTGATATTGAGGAGGACGAGAATGAAGATTATTGCATTTGAAGTACGAAGTGACGAGATGGCAGATTTTGAAATTATGAATAATTCAAATAACTTTGAAATAACTTATTATAAGGAATATCTATGCCAAAAAAATTTATCTTTATTGAATGGATATGATGGAATTGCTTTTTTAGGGGAGAGTAAGATCAATCATGAAATTTTAGATGCTATTGCTAAAGCAGGAATTGGAGTTATTGCAACAAGAACAATAGGATATGATCATATTGATATCGAATATGCCAAAGAATTAGGAATAAAGGTTTGTAATTCTAGTTATGGACCGGAAGGAGTTGCAGATTTTACTGTTATGCTAATGCTGTTATCGTTACGTCATTATAAAAAAGCTTTGTGGTTAGGACAGGTAAATGATTATTCTTTACAAGGGCTAGAAGGGCGAGAGATGAAAGATTTAACGATAGGAATTATGGGGACCGGACGAATAGGTCAAGCAGTTTTAAAAAACTTATCCGGCTTTGGAGCTCGTTTATTAGCTTATGATATTCATCAAAATGAAACCGCTAAAATATATGCAACTTATGTCGACCTAGAGCAGTTTTATCAAGAATGTGACATTATTTCTTTGCATATGCCGTATCTTAAAAGTACGCACCATCTAATTAACGATCAAACAATAAGTAAAATGAAAGATGGAATAATCATTATTAACTGTGCTCGGGGGCAATTATGCAATACCGAGTCTTTAATCAGGGGAATCGAAAATAAGAAGATTGGGGCTTTAGGACTTGATGTGGTTGAAGGTGAAGAAGGAATTTATCATCAAGATATGCGTACTGATATAATTAAAAATAAAAATATGGCATATTTACGTCAATTTCCTAATGTTGTCATGACACAACATTTAGCTTTTTATACTGATGCAGCTGTTAGCAGTATGGTTCAATTATCACTTAATGGTCTATGGGCTTGTTATAATGATCTGGATTGGGATAATGAGTTAACAAAAGATTTGTAATCGCAGAAATTTCTGTGATTTTTTTAATGCTTTTTACTTGCACATAAGGTTAGTATGTGCTAACCTTATTGTAGTTAGGTAAAACTAACTTCGTGTGAATAAATGATTCTTTCTAACCTGGCTTAGTCACCCAGGTTAAGGAATCATGAAGGAGGAAAACAAATGAGTAAAATTAAAAGTGTATATGCCCGTGAGGTCTTGGATTCACGTGGTAATCCTACTGTAGAGGTAGAAGTAACTACAGAATGTGGAGCATTCGCTAGTGCGATAGTACCAAGTGGAGCTTCAACAGGTGTTCATGAGGCAGTTGAATTACGTGATGGTGATAAAAACCGTTATTTAGGATTAGGAACAGAAAAAGCAGTAAAAAATGTTAATGAGATTATTGCTAAAGAATTAATTGGTAAAGAAGTAACAAATCAAAGAGAAATCGATGAAACGATGATTGCTTTGGACGGAACACCAAATAAAGGTAAGTTAGGTGCAAATGCAATCTTAGGTGTATCTTTAGCTATTGCTAAATGTGCTGCGACGAGCTTAGATTTACCATTATATCGTTACATTGGAGGAGCTAATGCTTATGTATTACCTACACCAATGATGAATATCATTAATGGTGGAGCTCATGCAGATAATAATGTAGATTTTCAGGAATTTATGATTATGCCGGTTAGCGCTCCAACATTTAAAGAAGCAATCAGAATGGGTGCGGAAGTATTCCATGCTTTGAAAGCCGTTTTAAAAGGAAAAGGATTAAATACAGCAGTTGGTGATGAGGGAGGCTTTGCTCCAAATTTAGCTTCTAATGAAGATGCTATTAAAACTATTCTAGAGGCAGTAGAAAAGGCTGGCTATAAACCAGGTGAAGATATTAAATTGGCAATGGATGTTGCAAGCAGTGAGTTTTACCAAGATGGTAAATATGTATTACCAGGAGAAAATAATAAATCATTTACTTCAAAAGAATTAGTTGATTTTTATGCTGAATTATGTTCTAAATATCCAATTATCTCAATTGAAGATGGTTTAGATCAAGATGATTGGGAAGGTTGGGATTATCTAACTGAGGAGTTAGGGGACAAAGTACAGTTAGTCGGTGATGATTTCTTTGTAACTAATACTAAACGTCTTGAAGAAGGAATTAAACGCGGTGTAGCTAATTCAATCTTAATTAAAGTAAATCAAATTGGTACTTTAACAGAAACTTTAGAAGCTATTGAAATGGCCCAAAAAGCAAATTATACAGCAGTTATCTCTCATAGATCAGGAGAAACAGAAGATACAACTATTGCTGATATTGCGGTAGCAACAAATGCGGGACAAATTAAAACTGGCTCTGCATCAAGAACAGACCGAATTGCTAAATATAATCAATTAATTAGAATTGAAGATCGTCTAGGTAAACAAAGTAAATATTCTGGATTATCAGGATTTTACCAATTGAATAAATAATTTGGATAAATTTTATAAAAACTATTGCATAGTAAGTTAGTCTGTGCTAACATATAGATAGTTAGTTGAAGCTAACTAGAGAAAAGGAGAAATGTATGAAAGTAGTATTTGCATCAAGAACAGGTAATGTTCAAAGTATTGTTGATCGTTTAAGTGTCGACGCCTTAGAAATATCTTCTGGAGATGAGGCTGTTAGCGAGCCGTTTCTCTTAATCACTTATACTGATGGTTATGGTGATGTCCCTATGGAAGTTGAATCATTTTTAAATAGTAATGGTGACCATTTAAAAGGTGTTATAGTTAGTGGTGATCAAGGATACGGTGAAGCATTCTGTAAAGCTGGTGACGTTATTGCTGAACAATACAATGTTCCTTGTCTTTACAAAGTTGAGAATGATGGAACTGATGAAGATATAGAGGAAATTAAAAAAATAATTAATAATCAATAGTTAAATATTTGCTGATAGAGGTTGCTGATATATCATACCTACAACGATAAAATTTCCTAATATAATTATTAGCACTCTTTAAAAGTAAAAAATAGTAAGAAAGGTATCCGTGATAAGCTATTCACCTTTTTCTCGAAGACATAGACGGATACTTCTTACTAAATTATCCCGTCGAAAACAATAATAGATTTAACTATTTTCCAAATTCCTTAAACATAGTAGTGAATTTCCTTTATATCAGTTCATTCTCTAAACATTCGTCCATGGTATTTTGTCCTTGAAATCATGGCATATTAGAAAGTGATAGAAAATGTAATTTATAAAATATCCTTCAAGTTATAAATAATATTTTCAAATGTAACGAACTTTAAATCCACATCCAAGTAAGTGATAAATAATTTAGCCATTATAATTATCATTCTTTACATTAAGTTCGTAACTTTCAAAACCGGAAGCATTCCGGTTTTCTTTTTTTTATTTTATTGGTATAATTATATAAAACGATTGGAGGAAGAGTAGATGATGCACGAATCTGGTGAAATGTATTTGGAAACAATTTTATTATTAAAAAAACAAAACGGTAATGTCCGTTCAATTGATATTGCTCGAGAGTTGGGATTTAGTAAACCAAGTGTTAGTCGTGGTGTAGGCATTCTAAAGAATGACGGATATATTATTGTTGATAGTAAAGGATATATTGAACTAACTGAAAAAGGAACGGAAAAGGCTACTGCTGTTTATGAAAAACATGAATGTCTTACAGAATTTTTAATGCATACTGCAAAGGTTTCTAAAGAAGTAGCTGAGGATGATGCTTGTAAGATTGAACATATTATAAGTGATGAAGTATTTGAAGGAATTAAAAAGTTTTTAAACAAGTAATTGAACGTAAGATGCAAGAAGGCTTCTTACGTTTTCTTGGTTTTTTAAGATTTTTATATTTTATAACAGGGAGAGGTTGTTATGAAAACAAATGAACTTGAAAAATTATTGGGGACTACAAAGGATACCTTACGTTATTATGAAAAGGAGGAATTAATTTCGCCATCACGTGATGATAATGGTTATCGTAATTATAGTTATGAAGATATTCGAATAATAAAAAATATTATTATGTTGCGCTCTTTTGATCTTTCAATTGAAGACATCAGACGTATATTTAACAATGAAATTTCTTTAAATACATGTTTGAATCAGAAAAAAGAATATTTATTAAAAGAGATAGGTAAAAAGCAGAGAATCATTGATTTAATTGAAAAAAACTTATCACGCAAGAAAGCTTTTTAGGTTATTTAAAAATTCCAGTAGACATTGAAAATAAAGTACACGTTCTTTTCTCAAATGAAGAAATAATGATTAGGGAGAACATAAGAAAGGATTGCCAAATATAATTATCAGGATATCAAGAGAGTGGTTTTTTCGATATGTTCCAGAACTTATATTCCAGCGTTAGCTGGCGATCATGGGTATTTGCTATTTGCAATGTGGTCACATATTGGATTATTATCACGGTATTTATATAGATTTGGATATATATGCTGAATATAGTTGTCATTTATTTGAGAGTATTTCTCTAGATAATATTCATGAAATCTTTGCTATTTTAAAAGATAAGGATATCATAATCGAAGATCCGCTCAATTTGAACGGTATTTTTACCCAATATCAAAATTTGTCTGAGCTTGAAAAATATTTTGATAATAATATGTCTAAATAGCAAAAAAATATGGCTTGGATAACCCTTGAGGTAGCGAAATTTCTCAACAGATTGATAAGCTTCATACTTATATAAATAATACTGAAAAGGGGAGAAGAGGAAATAAATTATTTATATTAAAGTCTTTAATAAATAGTAGTTTTCCTAAATGTACGTTAGTTATTTTGATTTTAGTTTTTAATTGCTCCGCTATCTCTTTTTATCATAGGAGGGATTATATTTGCCTTTAAATAGATAATTTCATGATTTTTAATAAGTAAAACGGGTAATTGATTTAATAAATTTAATTCATTGACAATAAAATTTTATTGATTTATGCTTGGATTATGAGTTACCGGTGGCTCTTATAAAAAGGAGCGAAAAATTATGTATCATTTAAGATTTAAAGGAGAACATTATCAGATTGGATTTAAGTGGGGGAGAAATTTATTAAAACATAAGCAACTGTTTTTAACTAATGTACCCTTTGAAATTACTTTAGAGCACTATGATTTTGCTTTACAATGTTTACCGATTTATCAAAAATTTTTCCCAGAGATTATTGAAGAAATAAGGGGAATTGCTGATGGACAAAAATGTTCATTTAAAAGTATTTGTGCTGTTTTGTTGAGTATGTACTGCATTGTTCCAGAAGTACATTGTTCTTGTTTTGCTTTTAGAAATGAAAATGAAATCTTATTTGGACGAAATAGTGATTTTTTAACAAAAATTGAAAAACTGTATACTAATTGTATATATCAATTTACTAATGATTCATATGCGTTTAATGGCAACACTACAGCGTGCGTTGAGATGGAAGATGGTATCAACGAGTATGGTTTAGCAATTGGATTAACTGCTGTTTATCCGACTGTAAAACAACTGGGGCTAAATGCCGGAATGATGCTGCGGCTATTTTTGGAGAAGTGTAAAACAGTTGATGAAGTAATTCAATTGTTGAATACATTACCGATTGCTTCAAGTCAAACTTTTACACTGGTTGATACTGGTGGTGATATTGCATTGATTGAGTGCAATAGTAAACAAATTAAAATCAATAGAAATAATCAGAATGCTTTTGCAACTAACTGGTTCTTCAGTGAAGCAATGCGGGAATATAATAATCATCTTATTGATAATTGGCAAGCTCAAAAGCGCTATCAAACTATCAAAGAAGCGATTTTAACTGATAAAATCAACGATTTTAATGATGCGGCTGCTTTATTATCAGGTAGGTATGGTTATATTTGTCAGTACGATCGAAAAACAGGAAAGGATACAGTTTGGTCGGTCATATATGATGTGAAAAATAAAAGGATTTTTCGAGTTGAAGGAAATCCTTCACGAAAATCCTTTATGGAAGATAAAAGATTTAAGTTCAAATGATTAGATGAATGCTATAACTGATTGAAAATAAACAGGTTTTTATTTTGATTTAAACAGAAAGATAAAAAAGTAAATGAAAACATGATATGATGATTCCACTAAAGTAGACACACGAAATAACCAAATGGGTATCTATGGAGGTGGGAGCATATCACTAAGTTAGCCGGGTTAAAAATTTTATTTGTTTTGTGTATCTACCTGACAGCCCTTGGATTAATTTCTATCTTACTTTTTTATTTTTGACAATTAGGACAATAATAGATACTACCACCTAGATATTGTTCTTTTTTTATTTCACAGTGACAGATTGGGCAACCACTTTTATAAGATTTAGCGCATAAGATAGTTTTGTAGCCACCAGGATTTCCGTATATATCTTTTTCACTGTCTCGACCGTGGTTTTCGACCATCTTTGTTAGAGTTCTAATAAGCGCATCATATAAATTTTTTATATCTTGTTCATTTAATGTCTTAATCCTTCGTTTGGGAAAGAGTTTGGCATTAAACATAATATCTTGAGCAACACCATTACCAATCCCTAAAATTCTTTGCTTAGTTGCTAAAAAGGCTTTGATACTGAGTTTTTCAGTTTCATCAGTAATTAATGTTTTAAAGTAATTAAGAGTAAATTCTTGATCTAAAGGACCAATACTGGTTAATTCTGTTTGATAATATTCATTATTTGATCCTGTTATTTGATCAAAAAGTCCAATAAAACAATACATTGATGTTGTTACATTGATGAAACTTTGATCAGCAAAAGTAATTAGTAATTTGCTTTTTTTTAATTTAGTTGGTTTTTGGTAGTAGCGAATATTAGCGCCGTCACGAAAGGTTAAACGGTAATTCTCAATTACTATTTCAACATAGTAATTTCGCTTAATAATACCTGTTACTTTTTTACCAACTAATAATTCCTTGTATGAATTAGGATTTCCTTCATAAAAAGTAAATTTATGATCAGTGTAGTTACCCCCAAGATCAATTATAGTCTTACCAAGTATTTCTTTTTCCAAGTCATCAGCAATTGCATATGCTTCAGGAAGTTCAATCATCTTTCTCACCAGCCTTATATTAATATTCTAACATAGATACTGATTTAAAAACATCATAATAAATAAAAAAGCAAAGTGTTTAGATGATATGATTCCCTCTTAAATAGATTTTGGTTATTTGCCTTGGCTATTTAAAGATAATTATATCAAATATGTCTTTGCTCTTAATTTAAGCCTTGTCGACTTTTTTTAAAATACATTAAATCGGTTGCCTGCATTCCGTTTTCAATTATCTTATTAGGATAATAGTCAATAAAGAAATTTTCAATCCGATGACTATAAACATATCCTAAACGTGTATAAAAAGTGATATTTTCAAGACTGGAATTTGCAGTACCAACTAGAAAAGTATCATATGAATTGTACGTTTCTTCAATAAATTTGATTAATGCTTTGGCATAGCCGTGACCACGATGTTCACTTAATGTAAGGAGATTTTTGATTTCAACTTCGCCATCAATTATTTCTACTGCAATGAATGAGACTGGTTCGTCTTTTAAATAAAAGCCATACAGAGCACCATTTTCTAGGTAATCTCTAACTAAATTAATATTATGATCACTTTCAGTTAAAAGGTGATCATAATCCATTTTATTGTTTATTTCTTTTATCATTGTTTTCACTTCCCAAGATGTATTATAACAAAGTTTTATCTAATGTAAAAGAATCTAATTATATGATATACTAATGGACAAAGGAGTGCAGCAAAGATGAAGAAAATATTAATTTGTTTGATGATGTTATTTTTAGTGGTTGGCTGCTCATCATCGAATCAAAAGAATAAAAAAGAAGAAACAGTCAAGAAAGAAGAAAAAACAGAAGAAAAAGAGCCTGTCAATACTAGTATTAAATTAAATTTTGCAGGGGATTGTACATTGGGAAATTATGCAGGACAAGCTTATGATGGATCGTTTAATCAAGAGTATGCCAAACAGGGAAATGATGCTACATATTTTTTTAAGAATGTCAAAAATGTTTTCGAAAATGATGACCTTACAATTGTTAATCTTGAAGGCCCATTGACAAGTGCGACTTCACATGTAGAAAAACAGTTTCCTTTTAGCGGACCAAAAGAATATGTTAATATTTTAACTAGCGGTAGTGTTGAGCTGGTTTCTATTGCCAATAATCATTCAGAAGATTATTATGAACAAGGGATGACGGATACTAAGCAAGTACTTGATGAAAAGGGAATTGGCTATTTTGGCTATGAAACGTCATGTGTCAAGGAAATTAAAGGAATTAAAATTGGCTTTTTGGGGTATCGTTCAATGTCTTTATCAATGAATAACGAAAAAGGGCGTGCAACAATTAAAGCAGCAATCAATGACTTGAAAAATAACCAGGGAGCTAATGCCGTAGTCGTTTTTTATCACTGGGGAATTGAGCGGGAATACTATGCGAATAGTGATCAGCGTGAGTTAGCAAAATTTTCAATAGATAGTGGTGCGGATTTAGTTATGGGTTCACATCCGCATGTTGTTCAAGGAACAGAAGAATATAATGGAAAACAAATCGTTTATTCATTAGGAAACTTTTGTTTTGGTGGAAATCGCAATCCTAGTGATACAGATTCAATGATTTACTCAATTACAATGAATTTCACTGACGGTGTTTATACTGGAGATAGTCACGAAATTATTCCTTGTTCAGTTACCTCGGTTAAAGGACGAAATAATTATCAGCCAATAATTTTAGAAGGTAATGAAAAAGAGAGAGTACTAACTAAAATACAAAAATATAGTTACTAGAAGATGGGATAAAACCATCTTTTATTATAAAATAATATATATAATATTTGTAATCTCATTATATTATCTTTATAATTAACATAGAGGGTGATAATTATGAAGCGCAAATTAGTATATTTTCTTTATAGTGGTTATATTGTTTTCTTGGTTGGGTTATTGGGAAGCCGTTTTGCTAATAGTATCAGTAAAGGTACTTTAAATATTATCTGTTTATTTATTTTTATTGGTGTTTTAGCTTTTTGTTGTGGTGGTTTTGTTGGTTATCCAACTCGTCAAATTGATACAGAACAGACCATCAAAGATAAGTTAGAAAGCCGTGATGATGCTATTTTAATCAAAGAGTTGTTTATAATGATAATTCCGTTAGTAATTATTTTTATTATCAATTATTTTTGTTGAGTTTAAAATGCGACAATTTTTTTGTAAATGCTTGAATCTTGAATCAATAAATGATATTATGCAAATAGTTATACGACTGACGGAAGTGGAATTAACCACAGGGAGTATAATCATGTAAGAGCCGACCGTCTGGGCAAGAGTCTGGACGAGTGTAGGCTCTTTTTTAATTCTTTGGTCAAACTGCTTGTTTTGAGGGCGAAAAGAGTGGTTTTAAAACAACTGTACTGGTTGAGAAAAAAGCCGAAATATGATATAAATTAGGTGTATTTTTGTTTTGATTATTGGTGACCTTAGAATGTTTATTTAAAAATTATATTTGAAAGGGTGGCGTTATGTTAACTGATGTTGAAATTGCACAAAGTGCAAAGATGAAACCAATTAGTGAGATTGCTAAAAAGGTTGGTTTAGAAGATGATGATTTAGAATTATATGGTAAGTATAAAGCCAAGATTGCACTTGAGGCGATTAATCGGCTGGAAAACAATCCTGATGGAAAATTGATCTTGGTTACTGCAATTAATCCTACTCCAGCTGGGGAAGGTAAGACGACAACGATGATCGGATTGTCTCAAGCCTTAAATAAGTTAGGAAAAAAATCAGTTGTGGCAATGAGAGAACCATCTTTAGGGCCATGTTTTGGGATCAAAGGTGGAGCTGCCGGTGGAGGATATGCACAAGTAGTTCCAATGGAAGATATTAATTTACATTTTACTGGTGATATCCATGCAATCACTGCTGCTAATAATCTTATTGCGGCAATGCTTGATAACTCTATTCATCAGGGAAATCCTCTAAATATCGATGTACGTAATATTGTTTGGAGAAGAGTTGTTGATTTAAATGATCGCGCTTTACGTAATACTATCTGTGGTCTTGGCGGAAAAGTCAATGGAATGCCTCGAGAAGACGGTTTTGATATTACTGTCGCTAGTGAAGTAATGGCAATTTTATGTTTGGCAACGAGCCTTGAAGATTTAAAAGAACGAGCAGGTAAAATGATCGTTGCTTATGACTATGCTGGAAATCCAGTCACAGTAAATGATATTGAAGCAACTGGTGCAGTTACTTTATTATTAAAAGACGCAATTAAACCAAACTTAGTACAAACATTAGATCATACGCCGGTCTTTGTTCATGGGGGACCGTTTGCTAATATTGCTCATGGATGTAACTCAGTGATGGCAACTAAATTAGCTATTAAATTAGGTGATTATGCAATTACAGAAGCAGGATTTGGTGCTGATTTAGGAGCAGAAAAATTCTTAGATATAAAATGTCGTCAAGCTAATCTTGATCCTCAAGCAGTTGTGATCGTTGCAACTGTTAGAGCGCTAAAAATGCATGGTGGTGTTGATAAAAAAGAGTTAGGCACAGAAAATCTTGAAGCTTTAGCAAAAGGAATTAAAAATTTAGAAAAACATATTGAAAATATTGCGAAATATAACCTGCCTTCAGTGGTAGCAATCAATGCTTTTCCAACTGATAGTGAAGCAGAGTTGCAATTATTAAAAGATACATGTAATAAAATGGGTGTTGATGTAGCTATTTCTAAAGTATGGGAAAAAGGTGCTGATGGGGGAATCGAGCTTGCTGAAAAACTATTAGAAATCTTAGATACTAAAGAAGCTAATTATCAACCATTATATGATTTAAATTTATCAATCAAAGAAAAAATTGAAACTATCGCGAAAGAAATCTATGGTGCTGACGGAGTAGCGTTTGATAAAAAAGTATTAACAAAGATGAAAAAGTACGAAGCACAAGGATTAGCTGATTTACCAATCTGTGTAGCTAAGACCCAATACTCTTTATCTGATCAACCGACGCTGCTTGGTCGCCCTAGGGGATTTACGATTAAGATTAATGATCTTATCCCATCTGCTGGAGCAGGATTTTTAGTAGCTATCTCTGGAAGTATTATGAGAATGCCAGGATTACCAAAACGTCCGGCAGCGGTTAATATGGACATTGATAAAGATGGTAAGATAGTAGGCTTATTCTAAAAGTGACTCATTGTCACTTTTAGTGGTTTAAAAAGAAAGGAAGAAATTATGAAAGTAGCAATTATTATGGGTTCTACAAGCGATTTAAGTAAGGTTGAACCAGCAATTGGAATTTTGAAAGACTATGGTGTTGAAGTAAATGTAAGATGTCTTTCAGCTCATCGGGCACATTTAGGATTAAGTACATTTATTAAAGAAACAGAAACTGATGGAACCGAAGTAATTATTACAGCGGCTGGAATGGCAGCAGCTTTACCTGGAGTTGTCGCTTCTCAAACAGTATTGCCAGTTATCGGGGTACCAATTAGCGGGGCTACATTAGATGGTATGGATGCGTTACTATCAATCGTTCAAATGCCTTCAGGAATTCCTGTGGCTACTGTGGCAATTAACGGGAGCAAGAACGCTGCATATTTGGCGTTACAAATCATGGCAATCAAACATGATAAGATTAAAGAAAAGTTATTAGCATATCGTAAAGATATGGAAAAGCAAGCAATGAGTGCTAATGAAGAAGTTATTGCAAAATATAAATAAAAGATAAGAGGAGAAATCAAAATGGCAGAATTATTATATGAAGGAAAAGCAAAACAAGTTTACAAAACAGATAAAGAAGATGAATATTTGATTCATTATAAAGATGACGCAACTGCTGGAAATGGTGTAAAACATGATCAGTTTGAAGGTAAGGGAGTTTTAAACAATACAATTTCTTGCATTATCTTTGATATGTTAGAAGAAGCAGGAATTAAAACTCATATGATCAAGAAATTAAATGAACGAGATATTTTAGTAAAAAAAGTTGATATCTTCCCATTAGAAGTAATTATTAGAAATATTACAACAGGGTCTTTTTGTAAAAGATTAGGAGCTCCTGAAGGAATCGTTTTAGACGAACCAATTTTTGAATTAAGTTATAAAAATGATGATTATGGTGATCCATTGATTAATGAAGATCACGCAGTTGCCTTAAAACTATGTACAAGAGAAGAATATAATTTTATTAAACAAGAAACATTAAAAATAAATGAATTATTAAAGGAATTTTTCTTAAGCTTAAATTTAAAATTAGTTGATTTTAAAATTGAATTTGGGAAAACACCTGATGGTCAAATCTTGTTAGCTGATGAAATTTCTCCAGATTCTTGTCGTTTATGGGATGTTGAAACTAATCAAAAATACGATAAAGATGTATTTAGACAAGATATTGGTGATTTAATCGAAACTTATAAAGCAGTATTAGCAAGAATGCAAAAATAATAAAGGAGATTAAAAAATGGATTACAAAAAGGCTGGAGTAGATATTGAAGCAGGATACAAATCAGTTGAATTAATGAAAAAACACGTTAAGGAAACAATGCGTCCGGAGGTTTTAGGTGGTCTTGGTGGTTTTGCAGGAGCATTTGATTTAAGTGCAATCAAAGATATGGATGAACCTGTTCTTTTATCAGGAACTGATGGATGCGGAACAAAAGTAAAACTTGCTTTTGTAATGGATAAACATGATACAATTGGTATTGATGCAGTTGCAATGTGTGTTAATGATATTGCCTGTTCAGGTGGAGAACCATTGTTCTTCCTTGATTATATTGCGTGTGGAAAAAACTATCCGGAAAAAATTGCGACGATCGTAAGTGGGGTTGCTGAAGGCTGTAAACAATCTGGTTGTGCTTTAGTTGGTGGTGAAACAGCGGAACATCCTGGATTAATGCCTGAAGACGACTATGATCTAGCTGGTTTTGCAGTCGGGGTGGTTGATAAAAAAGATATTATTAATGGTGAAAACATTAAACCAGGTGATGTTTTAGTGGGAATTGCTTCAAGTGGAGTTCATAGTAATGGATTCTCATTAGTTCGAAACGTATTTGAGATGAATAAAGAAACCTTAGATACATATTATGATGAACTTGGAAAAACATTAGGCGAAGCCCTAATTGCACCAACTAGAATTTATGTAAAAGCATTAAAAAATGTTAAAGATGCTGGGGTAAGAATAAAAGGCTGCTCTCATATAACTGGTGGTGGTTTTGATGAAAATATCCCAAGAATGTTACCCGATGGAGTAAAAGCAGTTATTAAAAAAGATAGCTATAAAGTACCCGCAATTTTTGATCTGATTGCTAAAAAAGGTGATATTGCAGAGGAAATGATGTATAACACATTTAACATGGGATTAGGTATGGTCATTGCGTTAGATCCAGCTGATATTGAAACTAGTATGGCGGCAATTAAAGCAGCAGGTGATGAATGTTATATTATTGGAAGTATTGAAGCAGGTGACAAAGGAGTGCAATTATGCTAAAAATTGCTGTCTTTGTTTCTGGGGGAGGAACAGACTTGCAATCGGTCATTGATGCTGTTAAAAATAACAGCATCAATGGTGAAATTGCAATCGTTATTTCTAATCGTAAGAATGCATATGGACTTGAACGTGCAAGACAGGCAGGAATTGAAACTGCTGTAGTGCGTAAAGATGATGAATTAATTGTTAAAATGTTAAAAGAACGCAATGTTGGTCTAGTTGTTTTAGCGGGATATTTAGCGATCCTTACGGATGTATTGATTGATGCTTATCCTAATAAAATTATTAATATTCATCCTTCATTGATTCCATCATTTTGTGGACCAGGGCATTATGGAATGCATGTTCATGAAAAAGTTTTAGCGCGAGGGGTAAAAGTGACTGGTGCAACAGTTCATTTTGTTAGTAGTGAGGTTGACGGAGGACCGATTATTCTTCAAGAGGCGTGCAATATTGATGATTTAGATAATGCTGAAGATATCCAAGCACGGGTATTAGAAATTGAACATCGCATTTTACCTAAAGCAGTTGCTTTATTTTGTGATGGTAAAATTATTGTTGAAAATGAAAGGGCTAAGGTGATTTAAAATGAAAAGAGCATTAGTTAGTGTTACTAATAAAGATGGTATCGTTGATTTTTGTAAAGGCCTAGTAGATTTAGGTTTTGAAATTGTTTCCACTGGGGGAACGATGGCTAAATTACAAGCAGAAAATGTACCATGTATTGCAATTGATGATGTAACCGGATTTCCTGAAATCTTAGATGGTCGAGTTAAAACTTTACATCCAAAAGTTCATGGTGGATTATTATTCCGTCGTGATCTTCAAGAACACGTTGACACAGTTAAAAAAATGGACATCCAACCAATTGATGTGGTTTGTGTTAATTTATATGAATTTGAAAAAGCGTTAAAAGCTGGTAAACCGATGGAAGATATGATTGAAAATATCGATATTGGGGGACCATCGATGATTCGTTCAGCAGCAAAGAATTTTAAAGATGTTTTAATCGTTACCGATCTTGCTGATTATGATAACGTCTTAACTGCAATCAAAGATAAAACTGATGATTTTGATTTTAGATTAAATCTTGCATATAAAGCATTTTCAACTACTGGCGCTTATGATGCGATGATTTCTCGTTATTTTGCAGGTGTTGTAGGGGATGATTTCCCAGATACTTTAAACATTTCCTTAAAGAAAACGGAACATTTGCGTTATGGTGAAAATTCTCAACAAAGAGCTAACGGCTATGTTGATCCATTTGTGCAAGAAACTTTATTGGATTATGAACAATTACACGGTAAAGAAATTTCTTTCAACAATGTTAATGATTTATATGGTGCTATTGCCGTAGTACGTGAATTTAAAGATCAAATTGTTACAGCTGCGATTAAACATTCAACTCCTTGTGGGGTAGCGATTGGCAAAGATGGTTATGATTCTTATATGAAAGCTTATGAGGCTGATCCTCAAAGTATTTTTGGCGGAATTGTAGCAGTAAATTATAAAATCGATAAAAAAACGGCTGAAGAAATGCATAAGATCTTCTTAGAAATCGTAGCTGCACCTGACTTTGATGATGATGCTTTAGAAGTATTGAAGAAAAAGAAAAATTTACGAATCTTAAAACTTAAAAATCTATATGCGCGTGAAGCTAAATATGATATTAAATATTTAGAGGGTAAAGTTTTAGTTCAAGATATCAATACTGAAATGATTAAAGAAATGAATTGTGTAACAACTGCCAAACCTACAGAAGCTCAACTTAAAGATATGGAATTTGGTATGCGGGTCGTTAAATTTGTAAAGTCAAATGCTATTTGTATCGTTAAAGATGGTGTTACATTGGCTGTTGGTGGTGGACAAACATCAAGAATCTGGGCTTTAGAAAATGCGATTATCAATAATAAAGATAAAGATTTTAAAGGTGCAGTTCTTGCTAGTGATGCCTTTTTCCCATTTAGCGATTGTGCTGAGGTAGCATATAAAGCTGGAATTGGAGCAATCGTCCAACCAGGGGGATCGGTTCGAGATCAAGATTCAATTGATTTCTGTAATGAGAAAGGTATCCCAATGGTATTTACTGGATACAGACATTTTAGACATTAATAGAAAGGCCTAGAATATATGAAAGTACTTGTAATTGGTAGTGGTGGTCGTGAACACGCCATTGCGTATAAATTGAATCAAAGCAGTAAGGTAGATAAAATCTATGCGATTCCAGGGAATCCGGGAATTGCTAAAATTGGTGAGTGTATTGATGGTAAGGTTGAAGATAATGAAATGATCGTTAACTTTGCTAAAGAACATCAAATTGATTTAACTGTTATAGGACCAGAGGTACCACTTTGTAATGGTCTAGCAAATGATTTAGAGGCAGCCGGGTTAATGGCTTTTGGACCAACTAAACATGCAGCTACATTGGAAGGTAGTAAAGCTTTTTCAAAAGACTTTATGATTAGACACAGTATTCCAACTGCTAAATATAAAGAAGTTAATAGTTATGATGAAGCCGTTAAAGCAATTAGCGAATTTGATTATCCGTTAGTTATTAAGGCTGATGGTTTAGCAGCAGGAAAAGGAGTCGTTATTGTTGACAACCATGAAGATGCTACTGTAACTTTAAAAGAAATGATGATTGACGGAAGTCTTGATGGGGCAGGAAGTAAAGTTGTTTTAGAAGAATTTTTAACCGGATTTGAATGTTCGCTTCTTTGTTTTACAGATGGAGAAACAATTGTTCCAATGGTAAGTGCTAAAGATCATAAACAAATTTTTGATGGGAATAAGGGTCCTAATACTGGTGGTATGGGAACTGTTTCACCAAATCCATTTATGCCAGAAGGTATGGATGAGGTAATTAAAAGAGATATTCTTGATCCTTTTATGCAAGGATTAAAAGATGATAATATGGACTATCGCGGTGTTGTGTTTATTGGTTTAATGATTGAAGATGGTAAAGCGAAAGTATTAGAATTTAATGTTCGTTTTGGTGATCCTGAAACACAATCAATTATGCTTCGCTTAGATAGTGATCTATATGATATCATGGTTGGTTGTGCTACAAAAACTTTAAAAGATGTTGAAGTTAAATGGAATAATCAACACGTTGCTTGTTTAGTTCTTTCAAGTGGAGGATATCCAGGTAATTATCAAAAAGGAATTGAAATAGAGAATATTGATGACTGTGATGACTGTGTTGTTTTCCATGCGGGGACAGCAATCAAAGATGGAAAATTAGTTACTAATGGTGGTCGGGTCTTAAATATTTGTGCTACAGGAGTTTCATTAGATGAGGTTCGTGAAAAAGTTTATGCGGTAGCAAAAAAGATTGATTTTGAAGGCAAATATTACCGAAGTGATATCGGACTTAGATAGGGGGATGAAAATGAGTGATGTAAAGCGTATTTACGTTGAAAAAAGAACAGCGTATGCAACAGAAGCAAACGAAATTAAACATAATTTAATTGAACAATTAGGGTTAGAAATTGATACCTTAAGAATTATCAACCGTTATGATGTTCAAGGAGTTAGTGATGGCATTTTAAAACAAGGAATCAACACTATCTTGGCTGAACCAATGGTCGACGATGTTTATCAAGAAGAATTTCCTACTAATAATCAAGAAGTAGTTTTTGCAATCGAATTTTTACCTGGTCAATATGATCAAAGAGCAGATTCATGTGAACAATGCTTTGCTATTTTAACAGGGAATAGTAGTGCTAAAGTTAAATGTGCACGGGTATTTGCCATTACTTTTAAAGGCGATAAAGATGAAATTTTGACGAAGATTCAAAGCTTCTTGATTAATCCTGTTGATCAGCGTCTTGCTAGTTTAGAAAAACCAGCTGATTTAAATGATGTTGCTCCAGAAATTAAACCGGTGCCTACAATTAATGGGTTTAATGAATTAGATAAAACCGGTCTTGAAAAGTTCTTAACTGACAATGGTATGGCTATGAACTATGAAGATTTAAAAGTAACTCAAGATTATTTTAAAAATGAAGAAAAAAGAGATCCTACTGAAGCTGAATTAAAAGTATTAGATACTTATTGGTCTGATCACTGCCGGCATACAACATTTGCAACAGTTATTACAGATTTAGATATTGAAAATGGAGCTTTTAAAGAGATCTTAGAAAAGGATATTGAGGATTATAAAACTAGTCGTCATTTAGTTTATGGTATTGATACAAAACGACCTTTAACATTGATGGATTTAGCCACAATCTCAATGAAAGAGTTACGTAAAACTGGTTATTTAGATGATTTGGAAGTATCTGAAGAAATTAATGCCTGCTCAGTTGAGATTACGGTACATACAACTGATGGTGATGAGCAATGGTTATTAATGTTTAAAAATGAAACACATAACCATCCAACTGAAATTGAGCCATTTGGTGGAGCTGCTACTTGTTTAGGTGGAGCAATCCGGGATCCGTTATCTGGTCGCGCTTATGTATATCAAAGTATGCGGATTACAGGGGCTGGAGATCCTCGTAAATCATTAGCAGAAACAATGGCTGGTAAGTTACCTCAACGTAAATTGTGTCAAGAATCTGCCCATGGTTTTTCTTCTTATGGTAACCAAATTGGGTTAACTACAGGTTATGTTCATGAAATTTATGATGACGGATATGTAGCTAAAAGAATGGAATTAGGAGCAGTTGTTGCAGCGGCACCAAAAGAACAAGTAAAACGTCTAGAACCTTTAAAAGATCATATAGTTTTATTGATTGGTGGTCGTACTGGACGTGATGGTATTGGAGGAGCGACAGGTTCTTCTAAATCTCACGATGTTAAATCAATTGAAACAGCTGGGGCTGAAGTTCAAAAAGGAAACCCGGTTGAAGAAAGAAAAATTCAACGTTTATTTAGAAATAAAGAAGTTAGTGAAAAAGTGGTTCGTTGTAATGACTTTGGAGCTGGTGGTGTTTGTGTTGCCGTTGGTGAATTAGCTCCAGGATTAGTAATCGATTTAGATGCAGTCTTGAAAAAATATGAAGGGTTAACAGGAACAGAGTTAGCTATTTCTGAATCACAAGAACGAATGGCTATTGTAATTGATGAAAAAGATGCGGATTTCATTAAAGCTGAGTGTGCTAAAGAAAACCTAGAAGTAGTTCAAGTTGCAGTGGTTACTGATCAAAACAGATTAGTAATGAAACATATGGGTGAAGATATTGTTAATATTTCTCGTGATTTTCTTGATGCTGCAGGCGCTAAACGTTATCAAGATGTTAAGATCACTTTACCAGATTTTGAAAAGACACCTTTTGATAAACAGTCACAAACTAGTTTTGTTGAAACTGTGAAAGAAACTTTATCAAAATTAAGTGTTGCTTCACAAAAAGGGTTAATTGAAAGATTTGACTCTTCAATTGGTAATGGAACAGTATTATCACCATTTGGTGGAATTAAATATCATACTGAAACTGAAGGAATGGCAGCATTGATTCCAGTGTTAGGAAAAGAGACAACAACAGCTTCAGTTATGACTTATGGTTATAATCCATTGATTTCAAAATGGTCACCATATCACGGAGCAATGTATGCAATTGTTGAATCGGTAGCGAAGATTGTGGCTATGGGTGGAAATTATCATACAATTAGATTTTCATTCCAAGAATACTTTGAGAAACTTCTAGACAACCCAATTACTTGGGGAAAACCAACGGCTGCTTTATTGGGGGCATACCGTGTTCAAAGTGCGTTAAAATTAGCTTCAATTGGTGGAAAAGACAGTATGTCAGGATCTTTTGAAGATTTACATGTACCACCAACTCTAGTTTCTTTTGCTATTACAAGTGGAGATGTTAATGATATCATGACACCTGAAATTAAAGAAACTGGTCATGTTTTAGCTGAAATTATTATTAATAAAGATCAATATCATATATTTGATTTTAATCATCTTCAAAAACAATACGATGCGATTATGGAATTAATGAAAGATAAGAAAATCTATAGTGCTTATACTGTTAAAGATGGTGGTGTTATTGAAGCCGTTAGTAAAATGGCTTTTGGTAATGGTGTTGGAGTAGCTTTTAATAATGAAAATAGTCTTGAAAGCTACATAGTGCGTGATTATGGTAATATTATTATTGAGGTTAAATCTGAAAAAGATTTAAGTATCTTTGATAATTATCGTATTGTTGGAACTACTAATGATAGTGAATTATTATCTTATGGTGGTGAAACAATTTCATTAGATGAAGCTTATGCAATTAATAAAGCGCCTCTAGAAAAAGTATATCCAACAAGAGAAAAAGCACCTACTAGTAAAATCAAAGTGGCAGCTTGTAAAACAAGATCAGATCTTAAACCAAAAGTAACAGTAGAAACACCTCTAGTTGTTATTCCAGTATTCCCAGGAACTAACTGCGAATATGATTCAAAACGTGCTTTTGAAAAAGCGGGAGCTAAAGTTCAATTAGTTTTAATTAGAAATAAGACTGAACAAATGCTTAAAGATTCAATTGATGAATTAGAAGTTGCCATTAAACAAGCTAATATTGTAATGTTACCAGGTGGTTTTAGTGCTGGCGATGAACCTGAAGGTTCTGGTAAATTTATTGCCACAGTATTGAAGAATCCACGTTTAAAAGCAGCAATTACGGATTTATTAGATAATCGTGATGGTTTAATGATCGGAATTTGTAATGGATTCCAAGCATTAGTTAAATTAGGATTATTACCATATGGTAAAATTCAAGAAATGTCTAAAGATGATCCAACATTAACATTCAATACAATTGGTCGCCATGTTTCTCAGATGGTTGATACGCGTATTGGAAGTGTTAAATCACCATGGTTAAAATATGTCAATGTTGATGATATTCATACAATTCCAGTAAGTCACGGAGAAGGGCGTTTTGTAGCTCCTGAGGAAGTGATTGAAGAATTGTTTGAAAATGGACAAGTGTTCTCACAATATGTTGATCCTAATCGTAAGGTAACAATGCAAACACCATACAATCCTAATGGTTCAATGTATGCGATTGAAGGAATTGTTTCTCTAGATGGACGTGTTATTGGTAAGATGGGACATAGTGAGCGTCAAGGTGAAAACCGCTTTAAAAATGTTTATGGTGAAATGGACCAAAAATTATTTGAAGCTGGTGTAGATTATTTTAAAGGTGGAAAATAGAATGGAAAAACAAGAATTTGAATGTCTAACCCTGTGTCCATTAGATGGTCGCTATTCAGGTGTTAAAGATGCTTTAGGAGAATATTTCTCTGAATATGCATTAGTTAAATATAGAGTTTTCGTTGAGATTCAATGGCTAAAGTTCTTAATTGAAAATGTTGAAAGTGACGTTTTAGCTAAATTTGATTTACAAGATATGGATAAACTTACTACTATTTCAAGTGAGTTTAATTACGACTCTTTTGCTCGAATTAAAGAAATTGAAAATACAACACGCCATGATGTTAAAGCAGTGGAGTATTTTATTGATGAAAAAGTTGATGCTTTAGGATTTGGATATTTACAAAGCTTTGTTCACATTGGTTGTACATCTGAAGATATTAATAATACTTCATATGCTTGCATGCTAAAATATGGATTAAAAGATGTATGGTTACCAAAAGCTAAAGAATTTGCTGCTATCATTGATAAATGGGCTGAAGAACATAGTAATGATGCTATGTTGGCGCATACTCATGGACAACCTGCAACACCAACAACAATTGGTAAAGAATTTAAAGTTTATGCTTATCGTTTTTTGTCTAGTATTGAAAATGTTGAAGCAGTTAAAATCAAAGCTAAGTTCAATGGTGCAACAGGTAACTATAGTGCTATTTTAACGGCTTTCCCTAATGAAGATTGGCAAGTTTTAGCAAAAAAATTTGTTGAAGAGTACTTAGGTTTAACATTTAACCCATTGACTACTCAAATTGAAAGTCATGATTATACTTGTCATATTTTGGATGGTATTCGTCATTTCAATAATGTATTAGTCGATTTTGATGTTGATATGTGGCTGTATATTTCAATGGAATACTTTAAACAAATTCCAGTTAAAGGTGAAGTTGGAAGCAGTACTATGCCACATAAAGTAAATCCTATTCGCTTTGAAAACAGTGAAGCTAATATTGATATGTCTAATAATATCTGTATTGCTTTATCTAATAAACTTCCTAAGTCAAGAATGCAAAGAGACTTATCAGACTCTTCAAGCCAAAGAAATTTAGGTTTAGCATTTGGTTATTCTTTACAAGCCATCAATGAAACGATGAATGGGTTGGCTAAGTGTGTAGTTAATAAAGACAAACTAGCTAGTGACTTAAATGAAAAATGGGAAGTATTAGCAGAACCAATTCAAACAATGTTAAGAAAGTATGGAGTACCTGATGCTTATGATACTTTAAAAGCTTTAACAAGAGGTAAAAGTATTTCTAAAGAGGATATTCTAAAATTTGCTGAAAGTCTGGATATCTTATCAGATCAAGATCGTCAAACTTTAGTTGATATGACACCGGCTTCTTATATTGGTTTAGCTAAAGAACTTGCTAAAATCGAATTAAATAAATAGTAGAAAATGACTGGTTTCCAGTCATTTTTTCATTTTATGAAATAATCTACAATCTTTTTATAAACAATATATACTAAGTTATATAAAGATACGTCACGTTATAACGAAAGATGGAAAGGATGTAAATATGAATGTAAAATTAATAGCAGTAGATATGGATGGAACTTTTTTAACAAATAATAATGAATATGATCAAGAACGATTTACGAGGCAATACGAATTTATGAAGGAAAAGGGAATTCATTTTGTAGTTGCTAGTGGGAATCAATATTATCAACTAAGATCTTTTTTTCCAGATATTCATAACGAGTTAGCTTTCATTGCTGAAAACGGAGCTTATATCGTTGATCAAGGAAAAGATGTTTTTGTTGCAAAACTTGCAAAAGAGGATATTCAGACAGTTTTAAAGGTAGTTAATCAATATCCTGAAGTAGAAAAAATTGTCTGTGGTCGAAAAAGTGCTTATATTAGTAAATACATAGATGAAGATTTTTATAATACAATGAACTTTTACTATCATCGTCTTGCTAAAGTAGATAACTTTGATGATTTTGATGATACTATTTTTAAGATATATCTGCATTGTTCAAAAGATAATTTTGAAACGATTTTAACAGAATTGAAAGAGAAGATCGGACATATTATGACACCAGTTGATTGTGGACATTTTGGAATTGATTTGATTATCCCTGGGATTAATAAAGCACATGGAATTAACCTGTTAATGGAACGTTGGAAAATTAGTGATGCCGAAACAATGGCATTTGGGGATAGTGGTAATGATTTAGAGATGCTTGAGCAGGCTACATATGGTTTTGCCATGGCAAATGCAAAAGAAGCAATTAAGAAAATTGCGGATTACACAATTTCCTCTAATGAGGAACATGGTGTATTAGAGGTAGTTGACTGGTATATAAGTAAAAAAAAGATGTTTGAATAAAGAAGATGTAAAGATAAATTACTTCTTCTTTTTGTTTGTTTATTTTTCGTAAAAAATCCAATAATATATATGATTTATTTAATAATATGAGATGTATATGTTATTATTTTATATTAGATTATTGAGATTAAGGAGATTATTATAGATGAATAAAAGAGAAATAAATCAAAAATTAATCGTTAATTACAAAAATCATCTAATTGATGAAGAAAAAAGTTTAGCAACAATAACTAAATATATACGGGATATTGAAAAATTTTATCAATATGCGGATAAAAAGGAAGTTACCAAGGAATTAGTTAAATTATATAAAGAAGAATTAATGAAATCATATAAGCCTACTAGTATAAATAGTATGCTTGCAGCATTAAATCAGTTTTTTGAATATAATGGTTGGCTAGAATGTAAAATCAAAGAACTAAAAATTCAAAAAAGAGTTTTTTTAGAAGAAAGCAAAGAACTATCAAAAGATGAATATAAACGATTAGTTAATGCTGCTCGAAAGCAAAAAAACGAGCGTCTATATGTTTTACTGCAAGCAATTTGCTCAACTGGAATACGTGTTAGCGAACATCGATACATTACAGTCCAAGCACTTAAGGATGGGTATGCGCAAATATATAATAAAGGAAAAGTAAGAGAAATTTTTTTTAGTGATGATCTAAAAAGAATCTTATTAAAATATTGTCATAAAAATAAAATTGAAAATGGGGCAATATTTGTAACCAGAAGCGGAAGACCGTTAGATCGCAGTAATATTTGGAAAGCGATGAAAGATTTGTGTGATGATGCTAAGGTTGAGCGCAGTAAAGTTTATCCTCATAATTTACGTCATCTTTTTGCGGTTACTTACTATAATTTAAAAAAAGATATTGCACGTTTAGCAGATTTATTAGGACATTCAAGTATGGACACTACTCGTATTTATACAATGTCAAGTGGTCGTGAATTTAAAAGATATTTTGATCAGATGGATCTAGTATTTTCTAACCGAAAAAATAATTAAAATAAAAATCAAATACCACATAACACGTATTATGTGGTATTTGATTAACAAGAACTATTCTTCTGAATATCATTTTACATCATTAAGTTAATTTTAACAAGGAATTTGAAATATTATTAACAGCATTTTTATGGGAATCTCGGAAAATTATTTTCTTTTTTTCTAAAATATATATTTTTTAATATTTTTCAAAATTTATTCACACTTAAAAGAACCTCAAATTTTTAATTTTTTAAGGTTGTTTTTGCAGTGTTTATTTTTTATAGTAGTTTACCACATAATACGTGTTATGTGGTAAATAATATATATTTAATAAGATATTGAGGGGTACAGAAGTGGAAAAAGAAGAGTTATTAGGTCAATTAAGAAATATTACAAATTGTATGATTATTTCTGATTTAAGGTATGTTGGTAAAGATGTATTGTATTCTGCAATTCTGTCTTTAAATGTTGATGATTATAGTATGAAAGAATGGCATGATGCAATTATATATTTAACTGGAAATGATGTAGATAAATCAATTGGTAAAGCTGCTGCAAAAGAATACCTATGTGACTATTATCGTCATAATTAAAAAACATTGGAGTATCTTCCAATGTTTTTTATAGTAAATTAATATTGTGTTTAGTACATTCATCAATCATTTCTTGTGGCCAAATACTTGCCTGAACCTCTCCAACATGAACTTTTTTCAATAATAACATACATAGTCTTGATTGCCCGATTCCACCACCAATTGTGTATGGTAATTCTTTGTTAACGATTTGACTATGATAAGGGAGTTTAAGACGATCTAAACAATTTTCAGCTTCTAATTGTTTTACAAGTGTATCTTCATCGACTCTAATTCCCATTGAAGAAATTTCTAATGCACATTGTAATGGTTCAAACCAGAATAAAATATCCCCATTTAAATTCCAATCATCATAGTCAGGAGCCCGACCATCATGTTTAATTCCACTTTTTAATTTACAGCCTACGCCCATTACAAAAACACATCCTAATTCTTTACAAATCGCTGTTTCTCTTTCGTTAGGAGTTAAATCGGGGTAACGATCTTCTAATTCTTGAGATGTAAAGAAATGAATTTTATCAGGAAGGCGGTTTACAGCATGTGGATATTTATACCATACCTCATGTTCCATATGTTTGATTACTTTAAAAATCTTTTTAACATGACGTTTTAAAGTTTCTTCAGTACGTTCTTCTTTAGCAATCACTTTTTCCCAATCCCATTGATCTACGTAATAAGAATGTAAATTATCAACTTCTTCATCTTTTCTAATGGCGTTCATATTTGTATATAAACCTTCATGCATTTTAAAACCGTATTTTTTAAGTGCCATTCTTTTCCATTTAGCTAGTGAATGAACTACTTCAATTTGTTCTCCAGGTATTTCATTAATAGTAAATGAGACAGGTGATTCGAAACCATTTAAGTTATCATTTAAACCACTACTTTTTTGAACGAATAGCGGAGCAGATATTCTTGATAAATGTAGAGCGCGTCCAATCTCTTTTTGGAAAGTATCACGAATATATTTAATTGCTTCCTGGGTTTGACGAAGATCCAAAACTGGATCGTAGTTTTCAGGTATAATTAAGTTCATTGTAATTATTAATCTCCTTTTAATTATTTTCTACATTGTAACATGTATAAATACATGTATACAACTATAAAATCGAGTAATTTTTATAAACGTTTATTGTAAAAAGTAAAAAAAGACGATAAGATTATAATTACAATAGAAGGAGGCATAAAAATGGTACTTGATGAAATAAAATATCAGACATATGTACAAATCTTAAAAGAGGAATTAGTACCGGCGATGGGGTGTACAGAGCCAATTGCTCTTTCTTATTGTGCTAGTAAGGCCCGTGATATTTTAGGAACTACTCCAACACGCTGTCTAGTTGAAATAAGTGGTAATATTATAAAAAATGTTAAGAGTGTAATTGTACCTAATACAAACGGATTAAAAGGGATTGAAGCAGCAGTAGCAGCAGGGATAATTGCTGGCAATGCGAACAAGGTATTGGAAGTAATTGCTGATGTAAAGAAAGATCAAATCAAGGAAATAAAAGATTATTTAGAGCATAATTGTATTATAGTAAGACCATTAGAAACGGAGCATATCTTAGATATTAAAATTACTTTATTTGATGATGATAATTATGCCATGGTCAGAATTGTTGATCAACACACTAATATTATATCAATTGAAAAAAATCATAGAGTTTTATTCTCTAAAGAAAATAAAATTTGTAATAATGAAATGGTAATTGATCGTTGTAGCCTAAACGTTAAGGATATTTTGGAATTTGCCAATATTGTTGATCTAAATGATGTCAAAGAGATTATTTCAAGACAAATTGCTTATAATAGTGCCATTGCAAAAGAAGGATTAACTAATAATTATGGCGCCAATATTGGTAGTGTTTTATTAAATTCAGGACAGGATATTATTACTCGTGCAAAGGCATTTGCCGCTGCAGGAAGTGATGCACGAATGTCAGGGTGTGAATTGCCAGTTGTTATTAACTCTGGAAGCGGCAATCAAGGAATGACCGTTTCTTTACCAATCATTGAATATGCAAAAGAGCTAAATGTTAATGATGAGAAGTTATACCGTGCTTTAGTACTAGGAAATTTGATTACGATTCATCAAAAAACTGGAATTGGTCGTTTATCTGCTTATTGTGGGGCTGTTAGTGCCGGATGTGCAGCTGGATGTGGAATTGCTTATTTATATGGTGCTGATTATGAATGCATTGCTCACACAATTGTAAATTCACTAGCAATAACTTCAGGAATTATTTGTGATGGTGCAAAATCTTCTTGTGCGGCAAAAATTGCAGCTAGTGTGGATGCTGGTATTCTTGGATATAAGATGTATTTAGATGGTCAAGAATTCAAAGACGGTGATGGAATCGTTGTTAAAGGTGTAGAGAATACGATTCGTAATGTTGCTCGTCTTGGTAAAGAAGGAATGAAAGAAACAGATAAAGAAATAATTAAGATCATGACAAACTGCTAACTTTTTATTTTATTAGTATGCTATGAAGTGTTTATTATTTTATAGAATGAGTTAAAATTATAATCATGTGGTATAAAATGAAAATATTGGAGAAATAGTATATTTATGATGACAGAGAAAAATCATCTCAAAACAACTGACTGATTAATTGAGGATTAGTGATAAAATAATTTCAAAATGGGAATGTGGAGTTTCCTAAACAAAAGGATATTAAGGAATAACCTGTATTTACCTGCTTGCAAATGAATATAGGTATAAGAGAAATGTTGTAAATGTATTTCTATTATTCTATAATGAAACAAAAAGCAGGTGGGGAAATGGATATTAGAGTTTTAAATTATTTTTTAATGGTTGCAAGAGAAGAAAATATAACAAGAGCTTCACAACTTCTTCATATCACACAGCCTACGCTTTCAAGGCAGCTTATGCAGCTAGAGGAAGAATTGGGTGTCAAATTGTTTCAAAGGAGTAATCATAGTATATACTTAACAAATGACGGCTTATTATTTCGCCGTAGAGCACAGGAAATCGTGAATTTGGCAGATAAGGCACAGGCGGAATTAAAACAAGATACTGATGTATTATCAGGAAACATTGCAATTGGCTGTGGAGAAATGAGAAGTGCACAAGAAATCGCAAAACTTATCACTGATTTTCAAAACATATACCCTTTCGTACAATTTGAGTTATATAGCGGAAACAACGAAAATATTAAGGAACGTATGGAACAAGGTACTTTAGACTTGGGCTTGTTATTAGAACCAGTGAATGTCGTAAAGTATGATTTTATCCGTATGAGGACAAAAGAACAATGGGGCGTTCTCATTCATAAAGATAATCCCCTTTCTAAGAAACAGGTAATCTACCCTGGCGAATTAGTAGGCACAAAGGTTATAACAATACACCTTGATACGCCAGTTCATCATGAGTTGGCAAGTTGGTCAGGGGATTTTGCGAAAGAAATGGAATCATGTGCAAATTATAATCTATTGTATAATGCTGTAATTGTTGCCAAAGAGAAAAAAGGAGCAGTTATCTGTGTGAAGTTAGATAATTATTATGATGACATGAAGTTTATTCCTTTTGAACCTAAACTTGAATTAACTTCTGTACTTGCATGGAAAGACCGTCAATCATATTCTAAGGCAACAAATACCTTTATCAGTTTTATAAAAGACCGCTATAAACATAATTAAAATAGAAATTCAATATTTGTATTTCTGTTAATCCAACATAAGCATTAGACATATCAATGAATGAACTTTAAAATATAGGTGTAACAAGATAACCCGCTATCTTGGTGCACCTATTTTCTTTGAAAGGGGTGGAAAATTGAACCTTTACATGAGGGGTGAAAAATACAATACAATCCTTAATGATTTGGGGTTCACAAATGCAGAAATTGAATTATATATTAGACTTTCACATTTAGGCACTTCAACAAAAGAAAAACGAATACAGATAGTAAGCGAAAAACGTAGAAAAATTCTTGAAGAAATTCATGTAAAAGAAAATCAATTACAGGAAATAGATTTTTTACGGCATGAATTACAGAATGCGTAAATGAAAAGGAGTTGAAAAAAATGGAGTTTATCACTTTAAGCAATGGCGTAAAAATGCCTGCACTTGGATATGGAACATTCACAATGAGCAATGAGGAAACAGAGCGTTGCGTTTTGGAAGCAATTAAAACTGGATATAGACTGATTGATACAGCACAAGCATATTACAATGAAGAAGGTGTTGGTAATGCAATCATAAAATGTGGTGTACCTAGAGAAGAATTATTTATTACAACAAAGATTTGGATTGAAAATGCTGGATATGAAAAGGCAAAGGCTTCGCTTCATGAGTCTTTGAAAAAATTACAGATAGAATACATTGATTTAGTTCTTATTCATCAGGCGTTCAATGACTATTACGGAACATGGAAAGCCTTAGAGGAAGCATATAAATTAGGAAAAGTAAGGGCAATAGGAGTGTCTAATTTTTACCTCGACAGATTTATGGATTTAGCAACTTTCAGTGAAATTAAGCCTATGGTAAATCAATTAGAAACTCATGTTTTCCAACAGCATAAAAATGATAAAAAGTTTTTAGAGAGATATGGAACAAAATTGGAAGCATGGGCACCATTTGCCAGAGGTAGTCAAGGTATTTTTGAGAATGAAGTTTTAATGAAAATTGCAAAACAGCATAATAAAACAATCGGGCAAGTAGCATTACGTTTTCTAATTCAGAATGGAATAATCGCTATTCCTAAGTCGACTCATAAAAATAGAATGGAAGAAAACTTTAATATATTTGATTTTTCACTATCAGATGAAGAAATGAAAAAAATTGAAGAATTGGACTTGGGTGAAAATGTATTTATGAACCACGAAAATGCAGAGGATATTGATAAATTTTTCAAAATGTTTCATGTCGGGCAGAAATAAAAAGGAGAGATGAAAAATGATAAGACATATTTTTATTGCAACAATCAAAGAGGGAGTAACTGACAGTGAAATCCAAAAAGAAATGGAATTGATGAGAAGCATGAAAAATGAACTTCCGGAAATCAAAGAAATTATCGTAGAAAAAAGTAAAGGGTGGATTGGTCTAAGTGATGTTGTTACTATGACGATTGATGTAGAAAGTAAACAAGATTTTGACAAAGTTATTCAAAGTGTTGCTCATCAAAAGGTAAGTGCAACAGCACCAGACTTTTTCAGAACAGATAATTTTATATTAACACAAATAGAATATGAAAAGGAGTAGTGTAAAAATGAGTAAATCTTTAGTAGCGTATTTTAGTGCAAGTGGTGTAACCAAAAAAGTAGCAGAAAGATTAAATGAAGTTGTGCAGGGGAATTTGTTTGAAATCGTACCAGAACAACCTTACACAAGTGCTGATTTGAATTGGACAAATCCTAAAAGCCGTTCATCAGTAGAAATGAACGATAAATCGTTCAGACCAGCCGTTAAAGAAAAAATAAGTGATATGGGAGAATATGACATAATCTATTTAGGATTTCCTATCTGGTGGTATATTGCTCCTACAATCATCAATACTTTTCTTGAACAATACGATTTAAGGGATAAAACAATTATTCCATTTGCGACATCTGGAATGAGCGGAATGGGAAAAACAAACGATTATTTAGAAAATTCATGCAAGGGTGCTCGTTTGATGAAAGGGCAAAGATTTGACGAAAATGTTAGTGCAGATGAATTATCTGATTGGGTTAAAAAAATGAAATAAAAGGAGTAATGACTTATGCAAAATATATTAGTAGTATCTGGACACACAGACTTAAATAATTCTGTTGCAAATAAGGCAATATTAGAAAGGCTTGAAAATAAATTACCACAGGCTGAATTTGTCTATTTAGACAAACTTTATTCAGATTTTCAAATTGATGTTGAAGCAGAGCAAGAAAAACTTTTAAATGCAGATATAATTGTTTTGCAATTTCCTATTTTCTGGTATGCTATGCCTTCATTACTAAGTCGCTGGCTTGAAGAAACATTTCAGCATGGCTTTTCCCACGGTTCAACCGGTGATAAATTGAAAGGAAAGAAATTGATTGCTTCTTTTACGACTGGTGCTCCAGAATTTATGTATAGTTATGAAGGGGCACAGAAATATCCTATTGAAGATTTCCTCCCGCCGATAAAGGCAATGTGCAATTTGTGTGGATTGGATTACTTTGGATATGTCTATACAGGCGGAGTATCTTATCAAAATAGAAATGATACTGAAAAAATGGCTGAAATGAAAGAAAAAGCAGTTATGCATGCTGATAAATTATTGGAATTGTTAGAAACATTGTAACAAAAAAAGATCATATTTTTGAAAATTGGAAATTAATCAGAAAATAAAAGCTAAATATTCTGATTAGTTTTATATATAAGTAATTTTGTCATAAATATAAACTCTACCGATGGTTGATTGAATAATCAGAATTTTAATAGTAGTATAGGCTCAAGGAGTGAAAGATATGAGCAATATAGATAATGAAAAATGCGGATCCTTCATGATGGAGTTATGAAAAGAGAAAGGTTTGACACAAAAAGAATTTGGAGAAAAATTATGTGTATCAGACAAGATAATCAGCAAATGGAAGCTATCACGATATCCAATACTTGCAAAAGCTTTAGAATTGAGTTATGAGGAGTTATTAGATGGTTGAATTTGGTTTCAACACAAGAAAAGAAAAATATTACTTATGATAGTTGTCAATGGCTGGCAATTCTACATTTTAATTATCGAGATCTGGTAATTTTAAAAGTACATGTATAAATTTGTGAAAATAAAACATATATATTATTTAATCAAAGCACAAATTATCTTCAATATACAACGATGATATGTATTATTATGATTTTTTGATTGAAATGGGGTTAGAAATCTTTGCTGCTAATTTGGATAATTATAATTTTGATTATGATTTAGAGGTTAAGAGTGATAATCTATTAAAAGTGGCTAAAGAATCACAATAACAATACTAAAAAAGTTTTAGTATATACTGATTTTTATTTTTGAGAAAATGCACATATTGATAATGATTGAATAAATAATAAAAAAATATCTAATTTTAGTTGGTCAAAATATTGATTATGAAAAAATTGTTACATAGAATAAAAATGGAACTTTAAAAATTGCTCTAACTGGTGAAACAGCTATATTAGCAAACAAGTGCATTCACGTTTTTGAAATCGAGTATACTTGTAATAAATTTATGCTAAAGGTCAATGGTGAATTTAAATATATTTATGAAGTTGAAATCGATAGATAAAGTGTTTGAGTAATTTATGCTTAAATACTTTTTTGTTGAGAAGATGAGATAAACCTTGTATAATTAAGAAAATAATTACAGGGGGAAGTTAGAATGCGAGATTTAAGCAATATTAAAAATCTAATTATTAAAATAGGTTCATCATCATTATGTGATGATGAAGGGAATATTAATAAAGAGAAAATTTTAAATTTAATTCAACAAATAGCATATATTAAGCGTAAAGGGATAAGTATTACATTAGTCAGCAGTGGTGCTATTAATGCTGGAGTTCATGTAATGAATCTTGAATGTCGCCCGCAAACTATTCCTCAAAAGCAAGCTCTGGCAGCTATTGGACAGGCTTCATTAATGCAAATATATGAAGATTTATTTAGCTTATTTAATTTAAAATGTGCACAAATTTTATTAAATCATGATGATTTTGATGATCGTAAGCGGTTGATGAATTTTAACAATGCAATGCAGGCATTGATTGAATATGACGTAGTTCCAATTATTAATGAAAATGATACTTTAGCGGTCGAAGAAATTAAAGTTGGTGATAATGATACATTAGCATCACTGGTAGTACCGGCTGTTAATGCAGATATGGTTGTACTAGTCAGTGATATTGATGGATTATATGATGATAATCCACATACGAATAAGAATGCAAGATTGATTCGTAATGTCGATGGGATTACTAAAGAAATTGAAAGCATGGCAAAAGATGCTTCAAGCAAGGTTGGAACTGGAGGAATGATTACTAAGATTAGAGCAGCTAAAGTTTGTAATGACTTTGGCTGTGATATGGCTATTGTTAATGGTAACCAACCAAACGTTTTGATTGATCTGATTGAAGGAAAAGATGTGGGTACTTATTTTGATGGTAAACCTGGAAGACTCCTTAATTCTAGACAACATTGGATTATGTATCGAAGTATGCCAAAAGGAACAATCGTTGTTGATGAAGGTGCTAAAAAAGCATTAGTTACATGCCACTCAAGTTTGTTGCCTAAGGGAATTATTGAGGTAAGAGGAAATTTTTTAATTTCGCAGATTATTGATATTGTTGATGGTAATGATAATCTGTTAGCACGTGGAATGGTAAATTACTCAAGTGATGAGATAAGATTGATTAAAGGATTGAACACTAGTGAAATCGAGGATGTTTTACATTATAAAGATTATGATGAAGTAGTTCACGCAAATAACCTGGTATTAGTAGAAGGAGTGAAAAATTAATGATAGAAGAACAATTAAAACAGGCTAAACTAGCTTGTCGAAAGATGCAAAATATTGATAAAGATACCAAAATAAAAGCTTTAGAAGCTATTAGTAAAAATTTGATTTCTAATATTGATTATATCGTGGCCGAAAATAAGAAGGATGTTGCTTGCGCCAAGGAAAACGGAATCAGTGAGGCAATGGTTGATCGACTTTTATTAACTAGGTCACGTATTGAAAGTATTGCTAATGATGTTTTAAAAGTAGCTGGATTACATGATTGCATTGGTGAAGTTGTTCGTGAGATAAAACGTCCAAATGGCTTAATCATTAAACAAGTTCGTATTCCCATTGGAACAGTAGCTACTATTTATGAATCTCGCCCTAATGTTACAGTTGACATAGCTGCTATTTGTATAAAGACAAATAATGTTTGTATTCTAAAAGGCGGAAAAGAAGCGATTAATTCTAATATTGCTCTAGTAAGGGTAATCAAAGAGGCAATCACAAATATTTTACCTGAAAATGTTGTTAATTTGATTGAGAAAACAGATCGTAGTGTTGTTACTGAAGTTATCACAGCCAATAATTATATAGATGTTGTCGTTCCTCGGGGGGGAGCAGGGTTGATTCAACATGTTGTAAATAATGCAACTGTCCCAGTAATTGAAACTGGTGCAGGAATTTGTCATCTATACATTGATCAAGAAGCTGATTTAGAAATGGCTGTTGAAGTTGCAGTTAATGCTAAAATTTCTCGTCCTTCAGTTTGTAATGCGATTGAAACTATTTTAGTTCATCAAGGTGTTGCAAATGAATTTTTAACGTTATTAAAACCAAGGTTTGATAAAATTAAGATATTTGGTGATGAAATAGTTTTAAAATATCTAGAAGGCAATAAGGCAACAACCAAGAATTATGCTACTGAATATGATGATTATATTTGTAATATTAAAGTTGTGAATGATATCAATGAAGCGATTGAGCATATCTATGATTATTCAACCAAACATTCTGAAAGTATTATTACTGATAATGAAGATACAGCTAGATATTTTATGGATTCTTTAGATTCTGCCTGTGTTTATCATAATGCTTCAACTCGTTTTACTGATGGTGGAGAATTTGGATTTGGCGCTGAAGTTGGAATTAGTACTCAAAAATTACATGCACGTGGCCCAATTGGACTGCAGGAAATGACATCAACAAAATATAAAATATTTGGGAATGGGCAAATAAGATAGATATAGGCAAATTAACTGTCTATATCTTTTTTATTTTTAGTTGAATCAGATTAGAATTTTGAAAGTTAGATAAATATTTTGATTGTATTAAAATTACTAATTTATCCAATAATAAATTAGTAAATAATTGAGGTAAATAAATGAATAAACAGTTTAAATTAATAATTAAGATATTATTGATGATAATATCAGGTCGTTATTATTATAGCATCTTAACTAATGAGTATTGTTATAAATTTGTTGATCAAAAAAAGATTCAAAATTCAAAGACTAATACCTTGAGGATAGGAACATATAACATAAAATCCTTAAATTATGGGAAAAATGATTTAAAAAGTTTTAATAAGGATATTATTGATTTAAAACTTGATATTATTTGTTTGCAGGAGGTAGATAAGAATTCTTTACGTTCAGACAATTTTGACATGCTAAAAATCATGGCAAATTCTAGTGGATATTGTTATTATTATTTTTATCCTACCATGTGGATTTTAAGTGGTTACTATGGTTTGGGAATCTTAAGTAAATATTCTATAATAGAAGTTATGGCTCAACGATTACCAAATAGCATAATAAGGGAACCGCGTATCCTTACAAGAACAAAGCTCTATTTTAATGAGCAGATAATTAATATTTATAATACCCATTTAACTTATGCGGATAATCAATATCGTATTAAACAAATGGATTATGTAAAAAAGCATGTTGATTTTAACAGTTACAGCATCTTAGCTGGTGATTTTAATTCATTTAAAATGAACAATAAATTTAAAATGGAAGGGGTAAAGTGTATCAACGAGAATAAAAAATACAAGACTTTCTGCGAATTTGCAGCACCTGATAATATTTTTTATGCAGATTTTTTTGAATTAAAGAATTGTGGTTTGAAAAAATCATCATTTTCTGATCATGATTTATTGTATGGTGAGTTTTTTCTAAAGGGTTAGATTCAAGACGAATACATAATTGTTAATGTCTTGACATCGATTATAATTATCACTAAACTATAATTAAATTATATAAAAGTGAGGCTAAATTATGAATATTGATGAAAGAGTGAAAAAAGCATATGCTTTACATCATTCAGGTTATAACTGCGCTCAGGCAGTACTTGGGGCATATGTGGATTTATTTGATTTAGATATGGATAGGGCAATGACTATTGCTTATGGTTTTGGTGGCGGTGTCGGGATGACAAGAGAAATTTGCGGAACTTTAACTGGTGGGGCTATGGCTTTAGGACTTAAATATGGTAAAGGTGAAGCAGATGTTAAACAAAAAAAATTTGTTAATGAAAAAGTAGCAGCTTTGTGTAAAGAATTTGAAGATTTTCATGGATCAGTGGTTTGTGGAGAACTACTAGGATTACGGGAAACAAATAAAAAAGTTAATCGTGCTACTTGTGATGATTTAATTGCTGAAGTAGTAAGATTACTAGAAAAATATTTAGTTGATTAAGATGTCAAATTTGACATCTTTTTAAGTATGACGACTTGTCATACATTTAGGGTGAAAGTCCTTCGTGAACGTAGTTGTCGACGAATCGCATAGTGCATCGGAAATGTATTTGAGCCAAAGGACATATACACTAGGATCTAGGCATTAGAAAGTGAAAAGGAGAAGAGCATGCAAATTATGTCTAAATTATTAGAGGAAGTCTTATCTAAGAAAAATATGATACTTGTCTATAAAAGTACAAGTCGTGTGGATAATGTAGCCAATGATGAAATAAAAGATTATGTTAATTAAAACTAGAAAGACATCAAAAGACAAATCGAAACAAGGTTTTACAAACCACAACCTGTTAAAAGGTTTGAAATACCAAAGCCTAGTTATGGTGTTAGAAAACTTGGGTCAATCATGGTAGAGCAAGACAAATATCATACGCTATTAATTCGTGATAACTAAAACATGTGTTGTGCGTGCTGTAGCAAAAGAAAGGCTAGCACATAAAGACTAGTTAGTTGTTTGGATTATTATTTATTGAGATATAAATTGAAATTTAATTAAACTGCCGTATATGGAACCGTATGGACAGTGGTGTAAGAGAGGAAAATTATTTAAAATTTTCCGCTACTTGATTATAAAATAGTTGACAATGGTTAGTAGACTAACTATAATGGTTAGTGTACTAACGGAATAGTTAGTCATCTAACTAATGAAAGGAGGTACATCATGGAAGAGATAAGTTTTGATGATGTTGAAGAAGTAATTAATAATTTTCAAGGGTTAAATAAAACAATGCATTATATGATGATGGAAAAAACAGAAAAGTTTGATATATCACCGGATCAAACAAGGTTATTATTTATGTTGCAGAATCATCAAAACATTAATCAAAATGCTTTAGCAAAGAAGTTAAATATTACTAAAGCGACTTTATCAGTGAGATTGCAGCGCCTTGAAAAACTGGGTTATTTAACTAGAACACAAGATAAAAATGATAAACGTAATTATATTTTAAATATTACAAAAACTGGAGAGGTATTTATTGAGGCGGCAATCAAAATTATGAAAGAAAAAACAATGATTATGTTTGAAGGGGTTTCTAAGGAACAGATAACTGTTATTAATGATGTTATTAATATCATGAAAAAGAATATTGAAAAATGTAAAGGAGAAGAATAATGCTAAAATTAAAACATTATTTTAAAAAGTTTTGGGCACCAATTCTACTTTGTGTAGGATTATTATTCTTACAATCACAATCAGAATTAGCATTACCTGATTATATGTCGGATATCGTTTCGGTAGGAATTCAGGCTGGTGGCTTTGATAGTGCAGTAAGTGATGTTTTGAGTGAAGAAACATATAATCATTTATTAGTACTGATGGATGAAGAGGATCAGCAACAATTTATGGATGCATATAAATTAGTTGAACCCAGTAATCTTGATAAAGATACTTTAGATAAGTTTCCTAAAGCAAAAGGTCAAAATATCTATAAATTAAAAGATCTAAGTGAAAAAAAATTAGACCGTTTAGAGAGTATTTTAGTTAAACCAATGTTGATGGTAACATCAATTGATGGAATGGATAAAAATAGTAAAGAATATCAAGAACAGTTTGGGCAATTACCGCCAAATATGACACCTTACGATGCTTTAGCAATGATGGATAATACAACTAAAGCTAAAATGTTTAGTAAAATTGATAGTCAGATGGAAACGATGGGTGAATCAACTTTAAAAATTGCTGCCGGTAACGGTGTAAAAGCAGAATATTCTAGACTAGGTTGTGATACTGATAAGATTCAAAATGACTATATTTTATGGTCTGGGTTAAAAATGTTAGCAATTGCATTAGCTGGTACTGTATGTGCTGTTGCTTGTGGGTTCTTGGCTAGTAAGGTTGGGGCTGGTGTTTCGAGATTATTACGTCGTGATGTTTTTGAGAAAGTTGAAAGTTTTTCAAATGAAGAATTCAATAAGTTTTCAACTGCATCACTGATTACAAGAACAACGAATGATATTACCCAAGTACAAATGGTCGTAATTATGTTCATTCGAATAGTATGTTTTGCTCCAATGATGGGAATTGGGGCCTTGATCAAAGCTTTTAATAATACACCATCAATGACTTGGATTATTGGTTTAGTTTTATTGGTGATTTTTTGTTTGATTGGTGTTACTTTTGCAATTGTGATGCCAAAGTTTAAGATCGTACAATCATTAATTGACCGTTTAAATTTAACAATGCGGGAAAATCTTTCAGGTATGCTAGTAATTAGGGCATTTGGTAATGAAAAGCATAGTGAAGAAAGATTTGAAAAGGCTAATGGTGATCTAACAAATGTCAATTTGTTTGTCAATCGAACAATGGCTTCATTAATGCCGATTATGATGTTCATTTTTAATGTAGTAACATTATTGATTGTATATTATGGAGCAAAACAAATTGATTTAGGTAATATTGCAATCGGACAAATGATGGCTTTTATGCAGTATGCAATGCAAATTATTATGTCATTTTTGATGATTGCAATGATTTCAATTATGTTGCCACGGGCTAGTGTAGCAGCAGATCGTATTTATGAAGTTATTTCAATGGAACCTAAAATTGTTGATCCTAAGGAACCTAAAGCTTTTATTGAAAGTAAAAAAGGTTTAGTTGAATTCAATAATGTTACATTTAAATATCCTGGTGCTAATGAAGCAGTATTAGAAAATATTAGTTTTACTGCAAAACCTGGCGAAACTACAGCATTTATCGGTTCAACGGGATCCGGTAAAAGTACGTTAATCAATTTAATTCCTCGCTTTTATGAAGTAACTGAAGGTAATATTAAGATTGATGGTGTTGATATTCGTGATGTTAATCAACATGATTTAAGAGATAAAATCGGTTTAGTACCTCAAAAAGGATTATTATTCTCAGGAACCATTAGATCAAATTTAACTTATGGTGCACCTGAGGCTACAGACGATGAACTTGAAGAAGTAATTCGGGTAGCTCAGGCAAAAGAATTTATTGATAATAAAGAAGAAAGATTAGATAGTGAAATTTCACAAGGTGGAACAAATGTATCTGGCGGTCAAAAACAACGTTTAGCAATTGCTCGAGCTATTGCTAAAAATCCAGAAATCTTTATTTTTGATGATAGTTTTTCAGCTCTAGATTTCAAGACAGATGCTAAATTACGTCAAGAATTAGATAAGATGGTTAAGAAGACTAAAAATACAGTATTGATTGTCGGACAACGTATTGCTTCAATTATGGGAGCTGAACAAATCATTGTTTTAGATGAAGGTAAGATTGTTGGAAAAGGAACCCATGAAGAGTTAATGAAAAATTGCGATGTCTATCAAGAAATCGCATATTCACAATTATCAAAGGAGGAATTAGGACATGAGTAATCAACCAAAAAGAAATGGTCCTAAATTCGGACCTGGTGGTATGCACGGAATGCGTGGCGGTGAAAAAGCTAAAGATTTTAAAGGTACTTTAGGTAAATTATTTAAATATTTAAGACCGTATTATTTTCGTTTAGTTATAGTTGTGATTTTTGCTTCAGCATCAACGGTTTTTGCAATCGTAGGACCAAAGATTTTAGCTAAAGCAACAGATAAATTAAGTGAAGGTATCATGGCTAAAGTAGCTGGTACTGGTGGAATTGATTTTGATTATATTGGTCAAATTATTTTGATTTTAGTTGGATTGTATTTGATTAGTGCTTTATTTAGTTATATACAAGGTTTTATTACTTCAACTATTTCACAACGAGTTGCTTATGATTTAAGAACATCAATTTCTCAAAAGATGGATCGGATGCCATTAAGTTATTTTGATAAACATACTAGTGGTGATATTTTAAGCCGAGTAACAAATGATATCGATACAATCGCACAATCACTAAATCAAAGTATGTCACAGGTAATTACGTCGACAGTAACGGTAATTGGAATCTTTATCATGATGTTGACTATTTCACCAGTTATGACTTTGATCGCAGTTTGCGTATTACCAGTATCAATGGTTTTGATTGGTTTAGTAATGAAACGTTCACAAAAATATTTTGCGCATCAACAAGCTGCTTTAGGTGATGTCAATGGTCATATTGAAGAAATGTATGGTGGTCATAATGTGGTTAAAGCATTTAATGGTGAAGCTGCTTCAGTAGAACAATTTAATGAGTATAATGATAATTTATATGAAAGTGCTTGGAAGTCACAATACTTTTCGGGTTTGATGCAGCCAATCACAGGATTTGTTGGAAATGTTGGATACGTTGCGGTATGTTTATTAGGTGGTGTTCTTGCTGGTGGTGGTAGTATCACAATTGGTGATATTCAGGCCTTTATTCAATATGTAAGACAATTTAATCAACCAATAACACAATTAGCACAGACAATGAATATGTTACAAAGTACAGCAGCAGCGGCTGAACGTGTTTTTGAATTTTTAGGTGAAGAAGAATTAGAACCAGAAACACCAAAAGTTACTGCTGATGAGGTGGCTAAAGTTGAAGGTTCTGTTACCTTTGCTGATGTTAATTTTGGATATTTAAAAGATCAAACGATTATTAATGATTTTAGTTTACATGTTCATGCGGGGCAAACTGTTGCAATTGTAGGACCGACTGGTGCTGGAAAAACAACGATCGTAAAATTATTAATGCGATTCTATGAATTAAATAGTGGTTCGATTCTTATTGATGGTAAAGATATTCGTGATTTTGGACGTCAGGATTTACGATCATTATTTGGAATGGTTTTACAAGATACTTGGTTGTTTAATGGAACAATTAAGGAAAACCTAATGTATGGAAAATTAGATGCAAGTGATGAAGAAGTCAAGGAGGCTTGTAAAGTCGCTTATGTTGATCATTTTGTACAAACATTAGAGAATGGATATGAAACAATGATCAATGAGGAATCATCTAACATTTCTCAAGGGCAAAAACAACTTTTAACAATTGCACGTGCTTTCTTAAAAGATCCAAAAATTTTGATTCTTGATGAAGCAACTTCTTCAGTAGATACAAGAACAGAAGTATTAATTCAAAAAGGAATGGAAAAGCTAATGGAGGGAAGAACAAGTTTTGTCATTGCCCATCGTTTATCAACAATTCGTGATGCTGACACAATTATTGTAATGAAAGATGGTGACATTGTAGAACTTGGAAATCATGATTCATTATTGGCTAAAGATGGCTTCTATGCCTCATTGTATCGTTCTCAATTCGAGGGATCAGATGAATAGAAACAGTTTAAACAACTGTTTCTTTTTTGCTTTTAAAGCGGGAATTAGTTATAATTATAAGGAAATGGAAGTGATGATGATGAAGCAGCAAGCAATGTTTAAAAACATGTCAAATGAACCACTGGCAAATCGCCTAAGACCAACAACTTTGACTGAATATGTAGGACAGAGGCACTTAATTGGACCGGGAAAGATTTTGTACCAGCTAATCAATAGTGATGTTGTTCCCTCAATGGTTTTTTGGGGACCACCGGGAGTTGGGAAAACAACTTTAGCACGCATTATTGCAAATCAAACAAAAGCTAAGTTTATTAATTTTAGTGCGGTGACTAGCGGCATTAAAGATATACGGGCAGTTATGAAACAAGCACAGGAAGTTCAGGATCTAGGCGAAAAAACAATCGTCTTTGTAGATGAAATTCATCGCTTTAATAAAGCTCAACAAGATGCTTTTTTACCATATGTTGAACAGGGGAGTATTATATTAATTGGGGCTACTACTGAAAATCCTTCATTTGAGATTAATTCTGCCTTATTATCAAGATGTAAAGTTTTTGTTTTAAAAGCACTAACAACCGATGATTTATTTGGTTTATTGCATTATGCGCTGATAAGTCCGAAAGGGTTTAAAGATCAAAATGTTATGATTGATGATGATTTATTATACATGATTGCTGGTTTTTCTAACGGTGACGCTCGAGTTGCTTTAAATACTTTAGAGATGGCAGTCTTAAATGGAGCAATTACTCATGATCGAATCGTAGTGGATAAAGAAACGATTGAACAATGTATCAATCAAAAATCTTTATTATATGATAAAAAAGGTGAAGAACATTATAATATTATTAGTGCTTTGCATAAATCAATGCGTAATAGTGATATTGATGCTTCAATTTATTGGATGTCACGAATGATTGAAGCTGGTGAAGATCCTCTATATGTAGCAAGGAGGCTGATTCGATTTGCTTCAGAGGATATTGGAATGGCTGATAGTCGTGCTTTGGAAATTGCAGTAGCAACATATCAAGCATGCCATTATAATGGCATGCCAGAATGTAATGTTAATTTAGCTCATTGTGTAACTTATATGGCCTTGGCACCTAAATCTAATGCGTTATATAAAGCATATGAACGAGCAAAACATGACGCTTTGAATACAATTGCTGATCCCGTTCCTTTACAAATTCGCAATGCGCCAACTAAATTAATGAAAGAATTAAATTATGGTAAAGGTTATCAGTATGCGCATGATTATGATGATAAAATTACAAATATGCAGTGTTTACCAGATAATATTAAGGATCATCGTTATTATTTTCCTACTAATCAAGGAACAGAGGCAAAGGTGATTAAACGGATGGAACAAATTGAATATTTACGAAAGCATCATAAGGATTAGGGATTAAATATGAAGGATGAATTAGGATTAGGATATTGTGGTCTTGTTTGCGGGCTGTGTAGTGAAAATGAAAGCTGTGTTGGTTGTAAAAAAGGTGGGTGTCCAGAAAAGGATTTTTGTAAAAATTATCAGTGCTGCACAAAGTCAGGATATGATAGTTGTTGCCAATGTCCTGATTTTCCTTGTCAGGATAGTATTTTACACAAGTTACGGATTAGAACATTTTGTAAATTTATTGGACAATATGGGGAAGAAAAATTAATTGTTTGTTTAAGGAAAAATGAGTCTAATGGAGTAATTTACCATTATCCTAACAGCCATTTAGGAGATTATGATTTAGAGAGTGAGGAAGCAATTTATCACTTGATTTTAAAAGGGAAATAAAATACTGCTTGTGATAATGGTGATATTTTATTATAATGATGAGGTATTTAAAGGAGAAGTTTCAATGATAAAAAACATAATTGGCGGAATCGCTGTTGGTATTGCTAACGTTATTCCAGGCGTTAGTGGTGGAACCATGATGGTAATTCTAGGTATCTTTAATCGCATGATGGATGCTATTAGTGGAATCTTTAAAAAAGAAAATCCTAATCGCAAAGAAGATATTATCTTTATTTTTCAGGTTTTGGTTGGCGCTGGAGTTGGAATAATTGGATTTGCGAAAATATTGGAAGTGTTATTTGAATATTATCCAACGCAGACGATTTATTGGTTTATTGGTTTGATTGCTTTTAGTATTCCTTTATTTTTAAAAGGGGAAATGAAAGGTGAAAAACTTGTAATTATCCCTTTTATTTGTGGTTTAGCAATTATCTTTGGGTTAGAATTTTTAAATCCTGGAGAAGGGAAAGTAGTTGTTAATCCTGATTTTCCTGCTCTAAGTGCTGGTTTGTTTGTTAAAATGATAATTATTGGTGCCGTATCAGGAGCAACTATGATTATGCCCGGTGTTAGCGGTAGTATGGTTTTATTAATTTTAGGAGAATATTATCTATTTAAGTCTTATCTAGCAAATGTTACTAGTTTTAGTCTGGATGTTATTATGCCGCTAGGATTTATGGCAATTGGTATTGCTGTAGGAATAGTTGTTAGTGCAAAATTATGTTCATATTTCACTAAAACTCATAAAGCTGCATTCTTGAGTTTGATTTTAGGATTGATCGTTGCTTCGTCATTAGTATTGATTCCTTTTGATGTAAGTTATAATTTAAGTTTAGTTGTGACATCAATTATTGCAGTTATTTTTGGAGGAATCATTGTTCTTGGATTATCTAAGATTCAATAGTTAAAATACAAAAAAGAAGTTATTGATTGTAAAACCAATGACTTCTTTTTCTGTGTGTCGAGCATGGCATACATCTAGCTGGTGAAAGTCCAACCACGGGTATTTACCGCCAAGAGTAGTGAACCACAAGCCGTTAGTAGTGATGCTATGGGTGGAGGAAGTGGTGTGGCAAAATCTTCGAGGTTACGAAAAGAAATTTGATGAGGCTGAACGATGGACAAGGTTGCAGAACAAACCAAGTCCAAAAGGTAAACGTAAAACCAAGACAGTAAATCAAAAACCTGTGAAGATAAAAAAAGATGTATGCCTTACCTCGGGAGGCCTTGTGGACGATGAAGTCCAGTAAACTTTAAAAACAGTAATGATACCATCGATAGAAAAAGATTTATCACAAGAAATCAGATGAAGTCATAGTAGTCAGAAATGATGAAGGACTGAAACGTTTATAGAGTGTAAATCGCTATAAGTAATATTTGGATAGTCCGAAAGTGAGGATAGCAACTATTATTGATAAGGGGTTATTAGAATTCAAAAGTACTATTATCAAAGATTTTATTTTAGCATTTTGTGATAGTCAGTTTATTGCCAAATACGATTATTTAGAGATGCTAAGTCAGCTGATAGAAATTTTTTATTACTATTGAAGTGAAGTTGACGAGGGAGTGAGTGATATGTATATTGAATTCGATTTAGGAATAATTCAGCTAATAATTAACTTTTATTGCTTGTTTAGTCATTTTTGTTAGTTTATTTTGGTATTCAACTAGACCTTTGGTCTTAGGTGCTAGAAGGAAAATATGCAAGAAATAATTTTAATGATTAAAAGACTAGCAAAATGATTAAAATTAACTATAATATAGTTAATCATTAAGGAGGATAATTTCATGAATGTTGAAATAATTAATGTTGGGACAGAATTGTTATTAGGAGAAATTGTTAATACTAATGCAACTTATATTCAAAAAATGTGTAAAGACTTGGGGTTTAATGTTTACTATCAAACGACAGTTGGTGATAATCATGATCGTTTTAAAGAATGTCTAGATGTAGCTTTTAAACGTGGTGCTAATTGTGTAATTACGACTGGGGGATTAGGACCTACCCAAGATGATTTAACAAAAGAATTATCGGCAGAATATTTGGGTTTAGAATTATTATATAATGAAGAAGAAGCTAAAAAGGTAGAAGAAAAATGTCGATTTGTAACGGGATGGGGTGATATTCCGGAAAATAATTTTAAACAAGCTTTTTTTCCTAAAGATTGTTATATTTTAGAAAATGAAGTAGGGACAGCAAATGGCTGTGTAATGTCGAAAGATGAAAAGATGATTGTTAATTTGCCTGGTCCGCCTAAAGAAATGACTTATGTTGTTGATCATGTTTTAAAAGATTATTTAAGTCAATTTAAGCAGGATATTATTTACACATATGATTTTCTAACCATGGGAATAGGGGAAAGTCGGGTTGATGAGGTCTTAGCAGATTTAATTGATCACCAAGAAGAAGTTAGTATTGCTCTTTATGCTTCAGAAGAAACAGTGCGGGTTCGATTAGGTTGTAAAGCAAGCGATAAAGAAACTGCTGATAAAAAAATTGCTCCAATTAAGACAGAAATTGAAAAGATTTTAAAAGATTATATTATCAAAGAGAAGAATTTAAAAGAGGCCTTAGCAAATATAATGCCATCTTATTGGACAATTTATGAATGTGATAATTTTACGCTTAGAGATGATTTTAATCTTGGTCACAACCATACTGAAGATACAATGAATTTATTAATCGATTGCCGTGAACATCCTTTAGGATCAATTATTAAAGTAACGATTGATTATCAAGGACGAAAAGATGTTTTCGAAATACCTTTATTAAAAGATCCAACTTTATCATATAATAAGTTAGAATCAAAAATTATTGAGCGAGTTTATAAATTTTTAACTCAACCAGGTTATAATTAGGAGAATAAGATGCTAGAATTTAGATATGATACTCAACTATTGATTGAAGGTAAAAATCTCGATGAAGATGTTATCAATGATTACATTACTGAACATTTTAAAGGAGATTGTTTGTTAGCGGTTGGTGATGATGAGTTGATCAAGATTCATTTCCATACTAACGAACCGTGGCAAGTGTTGGAATATTGTGCATCACTTGGTGAAATCTATGATATCGTTGTTGAGGATATGGAACGTCAGTCAAGAGGGTTAAAAGGATAAATAAAAAACGTCACTAAATTAATCAGTGACGTTTTTAGATATGTAAAGTTGGATCATTAGCAATTAGTTCAATAAATTTGTTTGTAGCAACAGATTGAGTTCGTCGTTTTGGATAAGCATAACCGATACTGCGTTTAGGCAATGGTTGTGATGTTTTTATTTCATGAAGAATCCCTTGATCAAGTAATTCTTGGGAGAATTCTTTAATGACACAAGAAATTCCTAGTCCTGCTCTGGCAAAGTCCAACAATAAATTATGAGCTCCAAGTTCAATTGTTGGCTTTAATAATAGTCCCTTATTAGCAAAGTAATTATCGATACGATTACGGGTATTTGATGACTTTTCTAAAAGAATTAGGGGCTTATCAGCTAATTGATTGAAGGTGTAAATATGATTATCAGGCTTTTTAGAAACAAAAATATCATGAACTTGGAAGCATTCTTTAATTACTAAAGAATCATCTTTGATGGGAAGATTTAAAAAACCGAGATCTATTTGATCAGATTTCAACAATTCACGGGTTTCTAGACTGGTTCGGTTGATTACTTTGATTTTAACCCCAGGATATAGTTGTTTGAATTTAACGATATAATTAGTTAAAAAATACTCACTAAAAGTATCACCGGCTCCAATAATTAATTGACCATCTTTTAATTCATGATAATTTGATAACTGGTTTTCTACTCCGGTAATCAATGCTAAAGCTTTGTCTATTTGCTGATGTAATAATTTACCCTCTTTAGTTAAACTAACACCTTTAGAATTGCGAATAAATAATTGAGTCTGTAGTTCTTTTTCAATACTGCTGATTGTTTGGGAAACTGCAGATTGAGAAATAAAAAGATTTCTAGCTGCGATTGAAAAAGATAGGGTCGTAGCAGCTTCATTGAATATTTTGTATTGTTCTAGTTTGATATACATATAAGTTCTCCTTATATCATAATTATAATATATTAATTTTACTAATAGCTAAGACTATAATATAATTATTCTGTAAACTAGTCAAACTATTATATTAATGTATATTTATTGATGCATTTTGTTAGTTTATTGTATATAATGTAATAGTAAATAAGAAAGGTGTGAATTTAATGGCTGGAGTTGTTGTAGTAGGAAGTCAATGGGGCGATGAGGGTAAAGGTAAAATTACTGATTACCTGGCTCAAAAAGCAGATATCGTTGCTAGATATCAAGGTGGTAATAATGCCGGGCATACAATTGAATTTAATGGTCAAAAGTTTGCTTTACGTTTGATTCCTTCAGGGATTTTTAGTGGTAATGATGTTATTTTAGGTAACGGAATGGTAATTAATCCTAAAGCTTTACTTGAAGAAATGAAATATTTAAATGATGCTAATATTAGCACTGATAAGATCATGATTAGTGATCGGGCTCATGTTATCTTACCTTATCATTTAGAAATCGATGAAATTCAAGAAACTAGGCGTGGAGCTAATAATATCGGAACGACTAAAAAAGGAATTGGACCTACATATGTCGACAAATATGAACGGGTGGGAATCCGTATGGGTGAATTCATTGATGAGGAATTATTTAAAGAAAGATTAGAAGAAGCTTTGGCTTCTAAAAAAGCGCAATATCCTGAACTTACATGTAGTGCCGAGGAAATCTTTGAAGAATATAAAGAATATGCTAAAATCATTGCACCAATGGTTTGTGATACTGGTGTTGTTTTAGATGAATGTTTTCAAACTGGTAAAAATGTATTATTTGAAGGGGCTCAAGGGACAATGTTAGATATTGACTATGGTACATACCCATTTGTTACTAGTTCACATCCCGGTGCTAATGGAGTAGCTGAAGGCTCTGGAATTGGCCCATTATATATTAATGAAGCAGTGGGAATTGTTAAGGCTTATACAACAAGAGTAGGTAGTGGGGCTTTCCCAACAGAAATTGAAGGTGAATTGGCTGATCAAATCCGTGAACGTGGCCATGAATATGGTACAGTAACAAAAAGAGCAAGAAGAATTGGATGGTTTGATGCTGTTGTTGTTAATCAATCAAGAAGAATGTCTTCATTGACGGGAATTAGTTTAATGTTATTAGATGTATTATCAGGGTTAAAGACATTAAAAATCTGTACAGCTTATGAATTAGATGGTAAAATCATCAAAGCATTACCTTCAACGATTAAACAGTTGAATAGGGTTAAACCTGTTTATGAAGAAATGCCAGGATGGGATGAAGATATTACTAAGGTTACTTCTTTTGAGGAATTACCTGAAAATTGTCAAAAGTATTTAAGAAGAATTGAAGAATTGATTAATTGTCCAATTGTAATTTTCTCTGTTGGTCCTGATAGAGAGCAAACAATTGTGTTAAGAGAAATTTTTAAATAGGAGGATAGCTAGTGAAAAATGAATTAGTAATTGTAATTGATTTTGGTGGTCAGTATAACCAATTAGTAGCACGTCGAGTACGTGAGTGTAATGTTTACTGTGAGATTTATTCTTATAAAGTAGATATTGAAAAGATTAAAGAGATGAATCCGAAAGGAATTATATTAACGGGTGGTCCTAATAGTTGTTATTTAGAAGATTCACCTACTTATCAAAAAGAATTATTTGAATTAGGGATACCGGTATTAGGTTTATGCTACGGGGCTCAGTTAATGCAGCATGTGTTAGGTGGTAAAGTAGAAAAAGCTGATGTTAGAGAATATGGTAAATCTCATTTAATTGTTAGTAAACAAGAATCTAAATTAATGAAAGATGTGGCGGTAGAGTCGATTTGCTGGATGAGTCATTTTGATTATATCTCAAAAATTGCTCCAGGCTTTGAAATTACATCTTACACTAAAGACTGTCCAGTTGCTTCATGTGAAGATGAAGATAAGAAGTTATATGCAATCCAATTCCATCCCGAAGTTTTACATACTGAATACGGAACAAAAATGTTATCTAACTTTGTTTTAGATGTATGTAATTGTAGTGGTGATTGGCGTATGGATTCATTTGTTGAAGAACAAATTAAAGCGATTAGAGAAAAAGTTGGTAATGGTAAAGTGTTATGCGCTTTGTCTGGTGGAGTTGATTCATCAGTGGCAGCGGTATTATTATCTAAAGCAATAGGAAACCAATTAACTTGTGTTTTTGTTGATCATGGATTACTTCGTAAAAATGAAGGTGATGAAGTAGAAGCGGTATTTGGACCTGATGGTCAATATGACTTAAACTTTATTCGAGTTAATGCTCAAGAAAGATATTATGAAAAGTTAAAGGGTGTTGAGGAACCTGAGGCCAAACGTAAAATTATCGGTGAAGAATTTATTCGTGTTTTTGAAGAAGAAGCTAAAAAGATTGGGACTGTTGATTTCTTAGTTCAGGGAACTATTTATCCTGATGTTGTTGAAAGTGGATTAGGTGGTGAATCAGCAGTAATCAAATCTCATCATAATGTTGGGGGCTTACCTGATGCAGTGGATTTCAAAGAAATCATTGAACCATTACGTGATCTTTTCAAAGATGAAGTTCGTAAAGTAGGTCTTGAATTAGGAATCCCGGAATACTTAGTATTTAGACAACCGTTTCCTGGACCAGGACTTGGTATTCGGATCATTGGTGAAGTAACGGCTGAAAAAGTTAGAATCGTTCAAGATGCTGATGCAATTTATCGAGAAGAGATTGCAAAAGCAGGATTAGACCGAACAACAGGTCAATACTTTGCTGCTCTTACTAATATGCGTTCAGTGGGGGTTATGGGTGATGAAAGAACTTATGATCATGCTATCGCGCTTAGAGCTGTTAACACAATTGATTTCATGACAGCAGAAGCTGCTCAAATTCCTTATGAAGTATTAAATAAGGTTATGTCTAGAATTATTAATGAAGTTCGTGGGGTAAATAGAGTAATGTATGATATTACTTCAAAACCACCAGGAACGATTGAATTTGAATAAATTGAAAAAGTCTGCAAACCCAGTATTTATGCGGGTTTGCGGCACTTCAAGAAGTCTTTTGATAACAATTTGATAACAGTTATATCAGAGCGATTATTCTCATTATCCACTGGTTTGTGGGTAAGAGAATAAAAGAAATTGGCTTTCTGATATAACAATCCATATTAAAACGCCCTTAGCCGTGTTACCCACAGCTAAGGGCGTTTTGTCGTTATTTTTTGGAGGTGGTTTTCTTTTTCTTCGGTACAGGAAGTTCATCATACATAGAAAGAAACAGATTGCAGAGAAATTCTCTGTTGTCAACATCATCGATTAAGAGCATTTCTTTTGCTCCCTCATAGGGCAATTCGTAAGTAACTGATGTTAGAATAAATAACGTACAAGGTAAATGACAGAGAAAGTCAATGATGGTACAATGTCATATGAATTATTAAAGAACAGATAAGAGAGGTAAAAACATATGGCAAAACATAGTTATGATAAAGAATTTAAGGAAGGAGTTATTCAATATTGTTTAGATCATCCAGATGAAAGTTATGTGAGTATTGGAAAAAAATTTAATGTTCATGATACAACAGTTGGAGGGTGGATAAAAAATTATAAGAAAAATAATAATGAAGTCATCTGTAGAGGAAGTGGCAATTATTCAAGCGATGAAGCGAAAGAACTTGCAAGATTAAAAAAAGAATTAAAAGATACTCAGGATGCATTAGAAATATTAAAAAAGGCTATCAGCATACTGGGAAAATAAACAAGCAAGACATCTATGAAAGTGTAAAATCATCCAAGAAAAATGATGATACAATTTCCATATCTAGTGTGCTAGATAAATTAGATGCTAGTAAATCAGGTTATTATGATTATTTAAAAAGAGGTCCAAGCAAAACGAAAATAAGAAGAGAAAGAATTACTGAAGAAGTCAAAAGAATTCATAAGGAATCATTTGAAATATATGGCTCACCCAAAATAACATCTGAATTATTGAATCTAGGTGAAAAAGTAAGTCAAAGATTCGTACATCAAATTATGAAGGAAAATAATCTAAAAGCCAAATATATTAAACCTTGGACGAAAACAATGATAAGCATAGATTTCTCTTCAAGACTTGAAAATCTATTAAACAGACATTTTAATCCAACAAAGCCAGATTGCGCATGGTGTACAGATATAACTTATATATGGACACAGACAGATGGATTTGTATATTTAACAAGTGTGATGGATTTATTTTCAAGAAAGATAATTGCATGGGTATTAACAAAAACAATGGAAGCCGAAGAGGTGCTACGATGCATAGAGATAGCAAAAGAAAGAAGAAATATAAAAAATCCATTAGTGATCCAAAGTGATAGAGGAGTACAATTCACATTAGCAAAATATGCAGAGATAACAAGCAAGATGATTACAAGTTATTCGCATAAAGGGACACCTTGGGATAATGCATGTATAGAATCATTCCATGCATTGATCAAAAGAGAATGGTTAAACTTCTATAAGATTGAAGATTATAATCATGCACCCAAATTAATCTTTGAATATATAGAATCGTTCTATAATACGATAAGAATTCATTCGCATTGTGGATACTTATCTCCAAATAATTATGAAAAACAATTTGCTTTAAAATTAACTAATAGCAACAACACAACTTATTTAACAAATTCAGTTATTTAAGTTGTCCGAAATCTTGACATAGTACCACAGGGTATCACAGAGCAGTTAAAGGCAGAAAACGCTTTAGAATGGGTGCAGATAATGAATAACATTCGGGCGTGTGCAAGAGAGATTGTAGAGATGGAAATCATCTTCGCATAAGACAAAAGCGGCAGGGAGAAATCTCTGCCGCCTATTGACTTTTCATTTTATTATAACTATAATTAAATCGGTTGATGTAAATCAAGTGATTTAGAAAAGAAAGGAACAACAATATGCCGCCAAAAGCAAAATTTTCAAGAGAAGAAATTATAGATGCCGCAATAAATATTGTTCGAGAGGACGGATTTGATGCCTTAACTTCCAGAGCATTGGGAACAAAACTGGGGAGTTCGGCTCGTCCTATTTTTACGGTATTTCAAAATATGGAAGAAGTACAGCAGGAGGTCATCATAACTGCTAAGCAAAAATACAGAGAATATATTTCCAAAGGCTTGTCGCAGGACTTGGCATTTAAAGGCGTTGGAATGGAATATATCCTTTTTTCAATCAATGAGCCAAAGCTGTTTCAGCTTCTTTTTATGACAGAGCAATCGCAAATTCCTGATTTAACGGGTGTGCTGCCCTTAATAGATGACAGCTATGAGCAAATTTTACGGTCTATTCAGAGTGGTTATGAAATTGATAAGTCCTCTGCTGAAATACTGTATCGTCATCTATGGATATATACACACGGTATCGCCACACTTTGTGCCACTAATATGTGCCGTTTCACTGATGAGGAAGTCAGCAGTATGATACGACAGGTTTGTATCAGTATTTTAAAAAGTATAAAGGCGGGAAGCATAGATGATTGAGGTTAAAGAGATTATCAAGTCTTACGGAAACAGCGACAATAAAATTCAGGTGTTAAAAGGGATAAGCATTACTATAAAAGACGGAGATTTTGCTGTTATTTTAGGAGCATCAGGCTCAGGAAAGTCAACTTTTTTAAATGTAGCTTCGGGACTTGAATACCCTGACAGCGGCAAAGTACTTTATGACGGCACGGATATTACAACGCTTTCCGATAAGGAATTGACCTTATTTCGCAAAGAAAATGTCGGCTTCATTTTTCAGCAGTATTATTTGCTACCCAATATGAGTGTCGATAAAAATGTAAAAATGGGTGCTGATTTAGGACGGAATAAAGCGTATCGAAATATCATTGAAGCAGTTGGTCTCGGCGAAAAGCTGCATAAATATCCGAGCGAACTTTCGGGCGGCGAGCAGCAGAGAGTTTCCGTTGCCAGAGCATTGGCGAAAAAACCAAAGGTTTTGTTTTTGGATGAGCCGACGGGTGCATTAGATGAACAAACAGGGAGACAGGTGCTTGATTATATCTGCAAACTTCAAAAGGAATATGGTTTTACAATCGTAATGGTAACGCACAATTTGAATATTGCAGAAATGGCAACCACCGTTATAAAAATGAACAGCGGAAAAGTAACTGAAATATATACAAATGAAATGCAAAAGACCGCTTACGAGATTGGTTGGTGATAATATGTTGATTGGAATTAAAAATGTTTCAAAACTCATTGGCATTTCTATTATTGCCTGCTGTGCCGTACTTGTGTGTACAATGTTTTTGAATTTTTATTTTGATATTCAGTTGATTGAAAATGAAATAACATCTGAATTGTTAATGGTTTTTTATAATGCTCAGGTTTCTACTGCAAAAGTTGTTTGCCTCGTAAGTGGTGGGTGCTTGCTTTTAACTTCGGTTGTTATGCTGTTTTTTTATATTAAGCATTATATTGATACACACAAGAAAGAACTTGGAATACTGAAAGCGTTAGGATATTCCAATCTTAAAATTGCAAAAAACTTTTGGATATTCGGAATCAGTGCTTTTATCGGAACAGCGGTTGGATTTGGCGGAGCATTTCTCATAATGCCGTGGTTTTACGCTTTGCAAAATAAAGATAAAATACTTCCTGAGATAACGATAAATTTTCATTCAAGCCTTTTACTTTATTTTGTGATATTGCCAACCGTGTGCTTTTCGGTGCTTTCGATTTGCTACGCTTGGTATAAATTGAAAAAGCCAGTATTGCTACTACTAAAAGACAATCTGCAAGCAGTTTCTAAAACGCCAAGATATAGAATAGAAAAAAGCAAAGAAATTTCATTTATTGATGATTTGAAAAGGAATACCTTGAAATCTAAAAAGACACTTGTATTTTTCATTATTTTTGCTTCGTTTTGTTTTTCTGCGATGTCGCAGATGTCTTTCAGTATGAAAGACTTGTCAAGTGAAATGATGGGTGTAATGATGTTAATCATCGGACTTGTATTAGCATTTACAACCTTGTTTCTCGCTATAACTACAGTAATAAACGGGAATACAAAAACGATTGCTATGATGAGGGTGTTTGGCTATTCACAAAAAGAATGTTGCAGGGCAATTCTTGGCGGTTACAGACCAATGTCCTATATTGGCTTTGTAATCGGAACAGTATATCAGTATGGATTGCTGCGGCTTATGGTGGATGTTGTGTTTAAAGATATGGAGGGCGTACCCGTTTATGAGTTTGACTTTCCCGTTATGCTTATTTCGCTTGTTGTATTCATCTTTGTTTATGAGATGATAATGTATATTTACTCTGAAAAGATTAAAAAAATCTCTGTGAAAGAAATAATGATTGAATAGCAGGAGCGAACTATGAAGAAAAAATGGATATATTGCCCTGTCTGCGGAGGGAAAACACACACAATGGTACGAGAAGATACAGAACTGAAAAATTTCCCTTTATACTGTCCAAAATGCAAGCAGGAAACACTTATCAATGTCAAAAATATGAAGATTTCACTTTTAGATGATAAATCATAAAGTTGAAATTACATAGAAATTTTGAAACCGCCTCATTGCATAGGATTTTTCTTTGACTTATACTTGAGTACAGGAGGTGCTGACAATGGCAAATGAAGATAAAAAAGATTTTAATGCAAGATAGCAAGGATATGCCCAAATTTTAGACGATTACGGATGAAAAAAGTATAGAAAAGTATGGCGGAGATAAAATGTATTTTGCACCGCCGATTGAATATGACAAAGTAATGCGGCTTGTGCCATATGGAAAGTTGCTTATAGTAGGTACTATCAGAGATTATTTTGCAAAACGAAGTGGAGCCGATTTTACGGAGCCGATTACAGCAGGAATATTTGTTTCGATTGTTGCGTGGGCGAGTTATCAGCGTTCTGAAGATGAAACACCTTATTGGCGTACATTAAAGGCGAATGGAGAATTAAACATAAAATATCCCGGCGGCATTGAGGCACAGAAAGAGAAGCTGGAAGCGGAAGGACATACGATTGTCCAAAAAGGCAGGAAGAATATCAGATACTATGTTAAAGATTATGAAAATGCCCTGTTTGCGTTATAGGCGTTTATACACTGAATTTAGAGCTTATGGGAGGCGAGAAAATGGAAGTACAGTATAGAGGAAGCGGTAAGACATATCTCAATGAGAAAGAGTATCAATGTGATTTGTATTACAATGAAAAGCAAGGTGGTATCATACTAAAAATCAATGTAAAGAATGAAAAAACATTGGGGAATTTTTTACAAGTTCCATTAGAGGTATCGTATTTATGTGGTCAACTAGAAAATGGCTTTAAGTTTACACTTCTTCGACTTAGACGAATCGAAATGAAAGATTTAATATCTTATGGAGTAACAGTATTCACTTTTAAAGCTGAGTATATTTTGTGTGGTATTGGAGGAAATGTTAATCACGAGCAAACTTTTCATAAAGTGAATTTTACACTGTCGAATATTGTAGAATGGGGTGAAGAGTCCGTTTATACAGTTGGGGAACATTTCGAGTTAACCAGTAGAAGCGATGATGTTTGTAAACTCATTTACAGAGGGCAAGATATTGCCATAAATTATGTTGTGTATGGTTCAATGTTACCCGTAGTTGAACAGGAACTATTAAAAGAACATATTGATTTAGAACAAAATGGAATTATAGAAATTTGCTTTGAAAAAGAAGAAAAGCTTGAAAAATTCATTGAAACATTTGAAAAATTAAAAAGATTAATAGAAATAGCTTCTTTTAGGAAGGTTAATGTGGAAAAAGTATCTGCCTATTCAAATGATATTGTTTACGCTTTAGGTGACAAAACAATTGAACGTTCCATAGAGATTTACGGTCAAAATATTCAGAAGAATGAGCATGGCGAATATTCTCAAAGTCATCGATGGAAATGGATAAGTCTATCAGAGCTTATTGCACAAAATTCATTTGAATATTATTTTGATAAACATCAGATGTTGGCTCCTATAATCGAACTTTTTTTAGAACCGTTTTATGTGGGAGAAAGTTCTGAAACAAGGATATTTCTTAATATAGTACAGGCATTGGAAACTTACCATTCACGATTTGTTACGAATGATATCAATGAATTTAAAGCAAGAGTTGAGAAAACGGTAAATAGTTTTTCTTCAACAGATAGTGAGACGCTTCATAAATTTTTGATGGCAAATAGTAAAAAATTTATTACGCTAGAAAGTAGAATTGCTGATCTTTTACTTGCAAATAGAGAAATTCATTTTGACATCGGAGAAATAAAGCGCGATGAGTTTCCTACAGTTATTGCACATACCCGTAATTATTACATTCATTATGATGAACGCATAAAAGAAAAGCATAGAGTTTTAGTTGAGGGAGAACTACAATTTTATAATCGTTCATTACTTCAGATATTAGAATACTATATTCTGTTAGAGCTTGGTTTTTCTGATAGTGGTGCATTAAAAAGTAAGATTACTGAAAGGTGGGGCAAAGTATCACAGGATATGGAAATTTTGAGAATGTCAAGGGCTCAAAGCAATTCATAGACATAAAATTTTGTGTTGAATTTCTAAACAAAATCGCTTATAATTTGAGTCGGAACATATTGCTTTTATCCACAGTTATGGAGCAAGTGTTATCAATACCGATAACAAAATGATAACATTAGCTCATATAGGCGGGATAATATGGATACATCAAATAATCAGAAGAACTACAAACACGACAAATAATAATCTCTAAACAAAGTTGATTAGGATTTGTCGAGTTTGAATAGTTTGAGGTGAACTGTAAAGACCTGATTGAATGGGATTTACAGTTCTTTTTTTAATTTATTGCATTGCCATTGTATTATTTTTTTCAAATTTCTTATGACACTCAACAGTGAATTGATTGTGTGTAGAATTGACAACGTTTTCAGTTGCACTCTTATATTGCATAATTCTAGAACAAGAAATTAAAGAAAATACAGGAACTATCACTATGAATTAGTTTACTAAGAAAGTGGCTGGGTTATTGTGGAGGGATTGAAGGATAATCATTAAAGATGATCGATTTTTTAGAAAAAGTAGAAAGGATAAAATACATGAAAAAACTAAATATATAGAAGTTGATGAATTATTATATCCTGATTTGGAATTATCAGATCAAAAAGAAGTACATTTATCAAAATATGGAAGAATGAAATTGAAATATTTAAAGAAACATAGAAGAATCATCTATACAAACTTATTAGTGAGTGGAGAGTTATTTGATTATCTTGAAAAGTTTGATAATGAGATGAATGAACTCTATGACCGATTAGTGGAACAATACAAAGTGAAATGGAATGTTACTGAAGAATTAAAAGAAAAGAATCAAATGAGATGGGTTCAAGAGATGAATAACATTCAACAATGTGTTGAGGAATTTATAAAAAGAGAATATATTTATCAATAAGAAATGGGAAAGCAGTTGCTTTCCCATAGTGTTTTTTATATTCAATATTTAATTTGTTAATAAAGAAATCATAATTGTAGTTGATGTATAGAATACATATTTAGGAACATGATGACAATAATCTAAATGTTTAAATAGGATTAGCTATTCTCTGTAGTAAATTTGTAACCAAATCCATAGACAGTGGTAATATACTTAGGATTTTTATGATCATCTTCGATTTTCTTTCTAAGTCTAGAAATCATATTTTCGATGGAATGTGTACAATTATCAATAGATTCATTCCATATCTCTTTGTATATTTGTTCTTTTGAGAAAATTTGATTAGGATGAGATGCCAAATACACTACCAATTTATACTCATTTTTAGTCAATTTTATTAAACAATCATCTTTATATACAACTCTCTGAATTGTATCAATTCTTAAACTACTGAATGCCAGTATTGATTTTTTATGTACAATTTCAACATCTTCTCTTTTAAGGAATTCTTTAAAAAAACTTGTATAACTTTTATCATCTTCTAATTCAAGTATAATAACTCGTTTTATAATATCAAATACCTAGTATCTTTTATTACTTATCAATTGATAGTGATTCTATCCATTCCTCTATTAATAAATTAGAAGTGTTTTGCCCAAATCTTTTTGCTTCAAACCACTTAGCTGATGAAGAAACTACACTTTTTAAATTAGAAACACTTGATTCAACTCCACTACTATGTGAAGTACAAAACGGAATGACTGCTTTATTTGAAAAATCATAGGTTTCTAAAAATGTATAAATAATCTTTGGTGCTTGTCCGTGCCATATAGGATAGCCAAGAATAATTGTGTCATAGGTATCCAAATTATCAATAGTATTTAATATTTCAGGTCGCATAGAAGAATCATTTTGTTCTTTAGTAGCACGAGATGATGGGTTATTGTAATTTATATCTTCAGAAGTATATGTAATCTTTGGAAGAATTTCAAAAATATCAGCATCTAATGTATCTGCAATATGTACAGCTATTTTTTCTGTTGTTCCTGTTTGAGAAAAGTAAACAACTAATGTTTTTGAGTTTTCGTTCATTTTTGTGATATTTTCATCAATTGAGGTAGTTTGTTCTGCGTGATCATCTTTATTATTTGTATTCATACATGCACCCAACATAAATATACATATTAGAGAGAAAACTATTTTTAAGATATTAGAGTTTCGCATCATATTTATCTTTTTAATGCTTTAAGAAGATATGCCATGTTTTGTCCTAAATTTCGCATATTCTCTAATGCTTCTGTATCGTTTTTTACTTCTTGGGGCATGCGACCGTAACCGATGTTCCAATAAGTTGATCCAGCAACAAACATTTCGTGATTTAAGAAAAAGTGATTGATTGTGTCAAAAGCATTAACTGCTCCTCCTCTGCGACTTGCAATAACAGCTGCACCTACTTTATGCTTTAAGATACCTTGATTCATATCACCGATAACTGCTGCTCTTTCTAAGATTGCCTGCATAGTTGATGAAACATTTGCTGAGTAAACAGGAGAACCAAGAATGATACCGTCGGCTTCTTTCATCTTTTCAAATAATTCTTGAAACTGATCTTTTTTATGAACACAGTTTTCACGACCTCCACAAGCCCAGCAAGCTTTGCATGGTTCTATCACTTGCCCTGCTAGTTGTATCATTTCTGTTTCTATTCCTTCTTTATTTAATTCTTCAAATACAGTGTCAATAAGAATAGATGTATTTCCGTTTTTTCTTGCACTACTGTTAATTGCGAGAACTTTCATAATGACCTCCTATTTTTAATACCAATCATGTTTTTCATGACGATCTAATTTATTGATTTGATTCATTTCATCTTCAGTTAATTCAAAGTGATAAATCTCAGTATTTTCTTTAATATGTTCCGGATTACTTGATCCCGGTATAACAACAACACCTTTCTGCAAATTCCATCTTAAGATAACTTGTGCACTAGAAACATCATGTGTTTTTGCAATTTCTGTAATAATACTATCATTTAGTAATTCGCTTGTATGACCTCTACCACCGAAAGGATACCAACCTTCAACAACAATACCTTTTTCTTGAATATAAGGAATAACATCATTTTCCTGATAATAAGGATGAATCTCATTTTGAATAACCGCTGGCATAATTGTGATTTGTGGAAGAAATTCTTCTAATTTTTCTACATACCAATTTGACAACCCAATAGAACGTATCTTACCTTGTTCAACATATTTTTCCATTGCTTTATATGCTTTAACATCATTTTCACCAGGATGATGCAACAACATCAAATCAATGTATTCAACATCAAGTTTTTCTAATGCTAAATCAATTGCAGACTCTGGATTGTCAAACTGATTAGGATACAGCTTAGTTGTAATAAATATATCTTCTCTAGGAACATCGGACGCTTTGATTGCTCTACCAATATCTTCTTCATTATTGTATGCTTGAGCAGTATCTATCAATCTTACACCAGAATTTAAAGCGTTTGTAATAGAATCAAAGCATTCCTCATCAGTAAGACTATAAGTTCCAATTCCATTCAAAGGCATATCATAACCACTATTTAAATTGACTTTACGAGATGATATATCAAATACTGATGTGCTTCCTTCACTCTTTTTTGAAGTTGTTTCATTATTCTTTTCTTGATTATTAGAATGATTTGATTGTTGAGGTTGACATGCTACCATTAAACATGACAATAAAACCAAGCCAATCAATTTTATTCTTTTTTTCAAATCAAAGACTCCTTTCTTTTTATTGTAAGGAATGGGAAAGGTTAATCCATATCTTTTTCCCATTCACGAAGTGTATGAGCATTTGCTTCATCTGCTATTTTTTCTATGTGAGCAACTTCATCATTTGTTAATTTAATTTTTGATGTTTGAGATGCCTCTTCAACTTGATGGACTTTTGTAACCCCGATAATCGGTAATGTTCCTTTAGCAATTGCCCATGCTGTTGCAACTTGAGCAGGAGTTGCATCATATTTTTTACCAATTTCCTTTAATTCTGAGTTTATGTTTTCAAGTTTATCTAGGATTGGGTTATAACTATTTCCACGCCCAGTATTTGCAGGGAATGGATGTTTTGTATCATATTTTCCAGTTAATGCACCTTGCTCTAATACCATATAAGCGTAGAAAGTGATGTTATGTTCTTTACAATAGTCTAGAATACCGGCTTTTTCACTAGAACGATGTAATAAACTGAAATGGTTTTGTACAGCGGAAATATGATAGCCTTCTTTCCCTAAAATTTCATTAACTCGTTTGATTTCAGATAAGTTATGATTAGAAACACCTACTGATGAAACTTGTCCTGATTTCAACAATGGAATAAGATGTGGTGTCCACTTTTCTGCATCCATAGGATTATGAATCCAATATATATCAATTGTATTTACGTTTAATCTTGTTTTGCTTTCATCAATCATTTCTTGCATAGCATTTTCAGAGTTACTGGCAATCTGTGGTGTAAACTTAGTAGAGATAATAATGTCATCTCGTTTGATTTTTTTGATAAAATGACCAAGAATTCTTTCAGAACTTCCTTCACCATAAACAGCTGCAGTATCCCAAAGATTTAATCCTAACTGCATTGCTTTATCAAACACTGGCTGTAAATTTTCTTCAATTAAGTTGTTTCCAAAAACTTGATCTCCTCCTGCTGATCCTGTTCCCCAAGACCAAGCACTAAATTAGGCATAGTTTTGTTCATGTTCAATTGTCATCCTTGTTTTAAATTTTTCTTAAAAAATGAATTAAGTTTATCAAATGGTATTTTTTCCATGTTGTCATATAAATCACAATGATCTGCATTAGGAATAATCAATAATTCTTTTGGTTCATTTGCTTCTTTATATGCATCTTCTGAATAGTATCTTGAGTGAGCGTTTTCTCCAGCAATCATTAAGATTGGACGAGGTGACACTTCTTTAATGTTATTCATCAATGGGAAGTTTAAAAATGCAATTGGCATTGTGGCAGTCCATGACGAAACAAAATTAACTGCTCTAGGATGACGTGCACGTTTAACATAATATTCAAAGAACATCTTTGTGACTTCATCAGCATCTTCAGGTAATGACATAGGCGCAATTGTAGGTTCTGTAATAGGGTGATTATGTTCATCAAATGCAATTTCATGATTCCCTAAGGCAACTGTTTCATTTTCTGCATCAATCCAACGTTGCTTACTTAAATAATCTTTAATAATATTTCTTTGTTCTTGAGTATAGTAATCTTTATAGCCTTTGCTCATATCTCGTGACATGTCATACATAGATAACGTTGCAACTGCTTTAATTCTTGTATCACTGCCTGCAGCTGTAATTGCCATACCTGATAGTCCACAAATTCCAATGGCACCAATACGTTCTCTATCTACAAATTTTTGCAATCCTAAAAAGTCAACAGCTGCACTATAATCTTCTGTAAAGATTTCTGGGGATGCCATGTTACGAGTTTCACCACCGCTTTCACCACCAAATGATGGATCAAAGGCAAGTGTTACATAACCGTATGTTGCCATTTGTTGAGCATGTAAACCTGCTGCTTGTTCTTTGACAGCACCAAAAGGTCCAGCAACCACAATTGCAGCATTTTTCTTTGTTTGGTAGTTTTCTGGTAAATAAAGATGACCTGCTAATTCTATTCCATAACGATTTTTAAAACGTACTTCTTTCATTTCAATCTTTGGATTTATTTCAAATGTTCTTGTATCTTCTTTCATTTTCTTTCTCCTTTTATTTAAAATCTTTTTGTCCATGTAAATAAAGTATCATTTTTATCTAATTGACGGATTTGCTTGATTTCTTCATCATCAAGTTTAAAATCAAAAATATCAATATTTTCTATGAGTCTTATTTCATGTTTTGATTTTGGAATGACTGAAATTCTTCGTTGAGTTAAAAAACGTAGTACAATCTGAGCAGGTGTTTTGTTATACTTCTTACCAATCTTTTTCAAAACATCTTGGTCAGATAGTTTGATCATTCCTTGTGCCAATGGTGACCATGCTTGCATAGCAGTACCATTTTTAGTGAGCAACTCATGTAGTTTCCATTTTTGATAATAGATGTGATTTTCAACTTGATTGACTGCTGGAATAACTTTGCAATTTCTAATAAATGTTTGATACCAATTCTCATCATAGTTAGAGATTCCAATAGCTTTGACTTTTCCGCTAAAGTAAGCTTCTTCTAAGGCATGATACATTTGTGGTCCTTGAGAATAAGGTTCATGTAAAAGCAATAAGTCTATATAATCAAGTTGCAGGTTTTTAAGTGATTCTTCGATTGCAATCTTTGCTTTTTCATAACTATTACTTATACGATATATTTTAGTGGTAATAAATAATTCGTTACGATTAATACCACTATTTAAGATACCTTGACCGACTTCTTTTTCATTACCATACATTTGCGCAGTATCAATCAGTCTATATCCATGTTGAATTGCTAAAGAAACAATTTTCACACATTCTTTGCCTCTTAGATTCCATGTTCCCAAACCAACAAGAGGCATTTTATTTCCTGTGTTCAGTATTATATATTCCATCGATTTCCTCCTTTCAATCTTCCTTATCTAATTTGAATTGTAGATAATCTAAACAGTCAATTTCCTGATGTATAGAATGTAGATGATTAAGTAATGTTTTTCTGTGTATAGATAATGTTCTTTTTAAATCATCAACTTTTTTATTTTCATACATTGACATACATCGTTTTGTCAGTTCATCATCACATCCAGCATCAATAAGGTTTTGATAAACCATCGATTTTTCATCTCCTAGTTTTGCCATATCATTCCTTCTTTCGCCAAGTATTTAGAATGTAAGGAAATAAGAAGTTAGTATGTGATGTTATTTTTCTTGTTTCCTTACATGACAAATTATAAAATCACACCCTAGAGTTGTCTAATATTTATAATTCATATCAAGATATTCTTTATAGGAATATCTATTTGTGTTATGATTGACTTATGATAGGAGTGATTGATATGGAAATTAGAGTCTTGCGTTATTTTTTGACAGTCGCAAGAGAACAAAATATGACAAGAGCGGCTGAACATTTACATGTGACACAACCTACTTTATCCAAGCAATTAAAACAGTTAGAAGAAGAAATCGGTAAAAAATTATTTATCAGAAGTAATTATAGTATTAGATTAACTGATGAAGGTATTCTATTAAGAAAAAGAGCGGAAGATATCTTAAATATGGTTGATAAGACAGTGGAAGAATTTCAATCTCTTGATGATATTACAGGAGGAGATATTTATATCGGTGCTGCGGAATCTAATGGAATCACACCATTTATCCAAATTCTAAAGCAATTACAGGATAAATATTCTAACCTACGAATTCATTTTTATAGTAGCGGAACAGATAGTATAGATGAACGTTTAGATAAAGGATTATTAGATTTTGCGATCGTTGTTCAAGAAGTTGATCTTTCAAAATATAATTATTTGAAGATTGAATCTAAAGATCGTTGGGGCTTATTGATGCGTAAAGATGATATACTGGCTCAAAAAGAAACGATAAAAATAAATGATTTAATGAATCTTCCTTTAATTTGTTCTAGACAAAGTTTAATTCAGGAAATGCCAAAATGGTTTGGTGAATCATTAGACAATTTACATATTGTCGCAACTTATGATTTGATATTTAATACATCAGTTATGGTAAGGGAAAAGTTAGGCTATGCATTAGGTTTTGAGGGATTGATTTATACTGGTAAAGATAGTGATCTTTGTTTTAGACCGTTAGATCCAGTATTGGTTTCGCCTATGTATATTATTTGGAAAAAATATCAGGTTTTTACTCCAATTGCTCAAAAGTTACTAGATAAGATTGAAGAATATTTTCAGAAATAGATAAAAGGAATAACTTGATATAAAATATAAATATTGGAAATTTCTTTTTAGGATTCTTATAATAATATCGTAGAATTTAATAAGAAAGGATGAAAAGAAATGAGTTTTAAAGATGGTTTTTTATGGGGAGGAGCGACTGCTGCTTCTCAACATGAAGGCGGTTATAATTTAGGTGGTAGAGGATTAAGTACATTCGATGCAGTAACTGGCGGAGGATTTCAAAAACCTCGAAAAGTCACTTATAAAACAACTGAAGGAAAAATAGAAGAAACATCTATTGATAGTACCATGACTGGACCTGTACCAGTAGGGACTATTGGCTATATTAGAGAAAATATATATTATCCAAGTCATCAGGCAACTGATTTTTATCATCACCATAAAGAAGATATTGCATTGATGGCAGAAATGGGATTTAAATGTTTTAGAATGTCTATCAGCTGGTCTAGGATATGTCCAAAAGGAATGTATGAAATTAACGAAGAAGGCTTGCAATTTTATGATGATATCTTTGATGAATTGTTAAAATATCATATTGAACCAGTTGTAACGATCAATCATTTTGATATGCCTTTATATTTGGCAGATCATTTTGACGGCTGGTCAGATCGTAAAGTTATTGATTACTTTTTGTTTTATGCAAGAACAGTTTTTGAGCGTTATAAAGATAAAGTTAAATATTGGATGACGTTTAACGAAATCAATGTTTTATCAGGCTGGTGTCAGATTGGTGTACATGATAATTGTCCTCAAAACCTATTTCAAGCACATCATCATATCTTTGTAGCAAGTGCAAAAGCTGTATTGTTAGGACATAAAATTAATCCACAAAATCAAATAGGTATGATGGTATCTTATACACCAAGTTATCCTATGACTTGTCGCCCTGAAGATGTGATGGAGGCAATTCAATTTAATAGACAAAAGCATTTTTATATGGATGTTCAAGTGAAAGGATACTATCCTGAATATCAGTTAAAAGAATTTGAAAGAAATAATATTCATATTCAAATGGAAAAAGATGATTTAGAAATTATTCAAAAAGGAACTGTCGATTTCATTGGATTTAGTTATTATATGTCAACTGTTTCTTCAACAGATCCAAATGCAGAAAAAACAGAAGGAAATCAGTTTATAGCATGTAAGAATCCCTATCTAAGTACATCTGATTGGGACTGGACTGTTGATCCGTTAGGTTTACGTATTGCCTTGAATGAAATTTATGATCGTTATCATAAACCGATGTTCATTGTAGAAAACGGTCTTGGAGCACCTGACACAATCAATGAAGATGGAAGTATTGATGATGATTACCGTATTGAGTATTTAAAAAATCATATTCAAGCAATGAAAGATGCTGTTGAATATGATGGTGTTGATTTAATTGGTTATACACCATGGGGATGTATAGATATTGTGAGTGCAGGAACTGGAGAAATGAAAAAAAGATATGGTTTTGTATATGTAGAACGTTACGATGATGGTACTGGTGATTTTTCAAGAAGAAAGAAAAAATCATTTGGCTGGTATAAAAATGTTATTGAAAGTAATGGAATGAATCTGTAGTAACAATTCAAATATTCGACGTGGGTTATTTAAAAATGATACTATTTCAGTTGATTCATTGATTCTATTTTGATACCATATATTTATAAAGAGAAAAACATGATATAAAATACGAGTGAAATATAAGAATGATTTTAAAGAAAACTAACTTAAATAGGTTAGCTAAAATAAAATGTTCATCGAATTCGAATAGTATTAGATATGAAAAAAAGCCTTTAGATAGGGCGTTTTTTGCATACATAATAATAAATGACCTTAAATTGACTTTAAAAAGTTGATGAATGGTTATTTTTTGTTTTCTATAATATATATTATTTGTTTTTCAACCATTCTTCTCTAAGCAATGGATTAGCATAATTCCTTGAATATTCAGGATATTTCAATATCCAATCTATAAACTGTTTTTTTGTGATATTACCAGCTTGAAAAAATTTGTATGTATCGTACTATTCATTTAAATCTTTAATGAAGGAACTGACTGCAATGTTTCTATCTAATTCTAGATATATCTTCCCATCAATCTTAACAGGATGAAGTCCATATGTATAATAATATTCAAACATAGTAAAAATTGCATCATAATTAGTTGTCAAATCAGGTGTGTCTAAAGCAAATTCATTTACATCTAATATATGTGCTAACTTTTCAATGATATCTTTTCTTGGTGTTTTATGATCAGACTCATATTGAGATATTCTAACATCAGCTTGTCATTCCGGAATATTTATCTTTGTCCCAAGTTGTTTCATTGTTAAATCTCTATGATTTCTAATTCGGTTCAATCTTTGTCCAAACGAAATGATATACGAAAATATGATGATATATTTATGAAAAATGAACTAAAAGAAAAGGCTAAAAAGTTGACACCGTAAATATCTAAACTTAGAAAAAATTTAGCATTGTGTCAAAAAATTGAAGAAAGGTCATTAAATATATCAAGATTTATAGAACCAATTGATAGAAAGCAGGTAAGAAAACATGAAAGAAATTGAGTATGTTGAAATTGATGGATTCTTATACCTTAACCTAAAGGTGGAATCTATAATACAATTAAATCTAACAAGATTTGATAGAATGAGATTGAATTTTCTTAAAGAACATTATAAAATTATTTATACTAACATGTTAACTAACAATACGTTAAAATATTCACAAAGTATAGATGATGTGGCTAATCAATTATATAATAAATGGTATACTGTCCGCTTTGCGGAAACAAAACAAGGGTGCAGATACGGGAGGATACAGAACTGAAAAACTTTCCTCTCTACTGCCCGAAATGTAAGAAGGAAACACTTATTGATGTAAAAAGTTTTATTGTGACTATTGGTAAAGACAATGAACTTTTCTGATTTTTATTTATTGCAAATATTAAGAGTGTATGATATAATTAATTAATTAGTACAAGTACTGTGAGGGATAACTGTGAAACAATTCTATGAAAAATGTCAAATATTTACACCATCAGAAATTGTAGTTAATATGTTAGATTACATTAATTATAGTGCCGATTCTACTACTGAATTATTTGGAAAAAAAATAATGGAGAATTCTTGTGGAGATGGACAATTTTTATTAGAAATAGTATCTCGTTATATCGAAAATTGTCTTAATAACAATTATTCAAATGATGTAATAATCAAAGGAATTGAAAATGATATATATGCAGTAGAAATAGATAATAAGCATTATTTAAAGTGTTTAGAGAACCTAGAGAAAATTAGAGTTAAATATAATCTTAATCCTATAAAATGGAATTTATTCAATGAAGATTCTCTAAGAATGGAAACTAATGATAAGTTTGATTTTATTGTAGGGAACCCTCCTTATATTACTTATTCTGATTTAAATCTTTCAAATCGTAATTATATTAAGGATAAGTTCGAAGGATGTAAGTCTGGAAAGCCAGATTACTATTATGCGTTTGTGGAATGGTCGTTAAATAACTTAAATGAGGATGGAAAGATGTCATATTTAATTCCTAATAATATTTTCAAAAATAGATTTGGCTTAAAAATTAGAGAACTTATTTTACCATATTTAATAGAGATATATGATTATGATAGTTTAAAAATATTTGATGAATTAACTACTTCTGCAATCATTATTTTATCTAGAAAAGATATTCAAAATTATATACTATATAATAATATAGAAACCGAAGATAGTTATGAAGTTTTGAAAACATCGTTATCAAATAAATGGGTTTTTCAGAGAAAGTATAATAATAATGATAGAAATCGTAATAGATTTGGTGACTATTTTAAAGTATCTGTTTCTATTGCAACTCAATTAAATGATGCATTTATACTTAAAAACTATGAAATGAGTGAAAATGGAAACATAATTGTTAATAATCACATTCTTGAGGATGAAGTGCTTCGTCCATGCGCAAGTCCAAGGTCTTTATCTAGAAATAAGGAAGAATATATCATTTTTCCATACTACTATGATAGTCAAGGTATATTTAGAAGGATAGGCCAAAATTTTGAAGAATTATATCCTAATGTCACAGATTATTTGCGTGGATATTATGATAGATTATTGGATAGACAAGCAGATGATACGGCTTTATGGTTTGAATATGGTAGATCGCAAGCTTTAATGCATCTTAATCAAAGAAAAATATTGTTATCAACGTTAATTTCTAATAATGTGAAAGCGTATTTGCTTGATGAATTGACTATCCCATATTCTGGTATTTTTATAACACCTATAAATGATTTGAATTTGGAAAACGCAATTCAGATACTAGAATCAGAGGATTTTTTAGATTATGCAAAAAGTATTGGTATAAAATCTAATAGTAACTCAATACGCATTTCACCTATTGATATTAGAGAATATATGTTCATTAATGATTATTAGTATTTTTTAAACAAATAAATATATGGTATTATCCAAATTAATAATTAAAATAAATATAAAAAGCACAGAATACGTACTTGATTTAGAGAGGTGAAAGTTATGAAGAAAGCAGCATTTACTGTTAGTTCAAAAACGGCTAGATTAATTGGTAGAGAAAATATATCTAATTCAAATGGTGCATTGGTTGAATTAGTGAAAAATGCGTATGATGCAGATGCTACTAATGTTGTAGTTGTTTTTGATATGCCATTTTCTTTTATACCTCGAAAAATACAATATAATGATTTGAGGGATGTGTTTGAAGAAGAGGAAATCGATAAAATACTTACATTCTATAGTGCTAAAAATAATTACTATATTAAGAATGAAAATATGACATCCTCTGATGATGAGGTGTTATTTAATCTATTAACATCCAGAAATTTAATTTTTGTAATTGATAATGGGCATGGTATGTCAGATGAGGTACTCACTAACAAATGGATGAATATCGGTACAGATGATAAAGAAATTAATTCGATTTCTCCTAATGGTAGGATAAAAACAGGAGCAAAAGGTATAGGAAGGTTTGCTCTAGATAAGCTATCGAGATTAAGTACTCTCTATACTAAGGTGGGTTCGATTAATGACTGTCTTAAGTGGAGTATTGATTGGAGAGATTTAGAAAAACAAGAACTTATTGAAGATGTATTTGCTACAATAGAGAAGGAACAATTTACATATAAATATTTTGTTAATGAAATATTTACTAAGTATAATTTGAATTATAACATTGATGATTTTGAAAATGGAACAACTATTATTATGAAGTCTGTTAGAGATAGCATGACTAAACAATTCTTTAATCAGTTTAATAAGAACATAATGAGCCTTAACCCTTTTGATACGCAAGATACATTTAATATATTTGTGCATAATATACACTATTCAGAATATAATTTTAGTACAAATAGGGATTCTAAGATAGAAGAAAATTACGATTATCATATTGTTGCAAATTTTGATGGTAAAAAAATGAAAATTGAAATAGATCGTAATGAAATAGATATAAACGTTCGTGAAATAGAATTAAAGGGTAAAAAGGGTAATACTTGTAAAACGGATTTATCCGAATTTTGGAATAGTGTTAATCTAAGTGCATACCCTTATAGATTAAATGATATGGATAAAATTTATACTGTGTCCTTGGAATTAAAGGATTTATATGTTGAAGAAATAAGGTCGAAATTTTCAATAGAAAGTTTTCGTGAAATTGCTTCTAGAGTAGGAAGTTTTTCATTTGATCTATTTTTTCTAAAATCAACCAATGCTGATATCCCTATTTCTAAAAAAATTAATGCAAAAAGAAGAAGAGAGTTATTGAATAATTTTAAAGGAATTCGCATTTATAGAGATAATTTCAAGGTGCGTCCTTATGGAGAGGAGGATAGTTCACTCTATGACTGGCTAAATTTAAGTGCTAGGGGATATAGAAGCGGAAATCCAGCAGTTTCATCATCTACTGCAAAATGGAGAGTTGTTCCTTATCAGGTAATTGGTAATGCTAATATTGGAAGAAATCAAAATGAGCATCTGATTGATATGGCAAATAGAGAAAATCTTGAAGATAATGATGAATTTGCAGTCTTTAAGGCTTTAATAATTGGGGTTATTGCACAATTTGAGGAAGATAGACAATATGTATTTAGAGAGTTTGCTAAATGGAGAAAAAAGAAGGAAGATGAATTACTTGAATTCGATCCTCATGATATTTTAGATGATGTACAAAAGAAGTATGATAATAATAACGAATCTGAAATTAAAGATGACGATGATTTAGTGGATAATCAAAAAGAAGAAAATCAGGAACAGAAGAGTGAAGATGATAGCAACAGTTATCAAGCAAAAGTTGAGCAATCTTTATTATCAATAGAAGAAGAAAGACGAAAAATATTTAACGAAAACAAGCTATTACGTTCTTTTTCTGTTTCAGGGATGGTTGCGAATACTTTTTCTCATGAATTGAGAGCACTAGATACAAGAATAGTTTCTTTACCGAATAATTTAGGATATTTATTAAATCAATTACTCGATATTAAAAAATTTGAAGGACCTAACAAAAAAAATCCATTTTATTTTCTAGATAGTATTAAAGATACTCATAAATTATTAGAATCGTGGATTGGTATTATAATGAATGCAATTGATAAAGGTGAAATAAATAATGAAGAAGCTGAGTCTCACAATTTATATGATTTAGTTTGTGAAATTATAAAAAATTGGAAGTCTTTACTTGATAGTAAAAAAATTAGTATTAAACTTAAAAAAGATGGGGATATTAATAACTGTAATATTACAAAATCTGATTTATATTTAATTATTAATAATTTTATTCTTAATTCTTCATGGTTTTTAAAAGACATAGAAAATAGAGAAAGAAAAATAGAAATAAATTTTTCATTAAAAGATGATGTAATAAAAATAAGATTATATAATAATGGAAAACCAATGGACGATAAATATAAAAAAAATCCATTAAAAATGTTTGAGCTTGGTGAAAGTACAAAAGTTCTTGATAATGGTGAACTAGGAACTGGAATTGGTATGTGGTTAATTAAAACGGCAGTTGAAGATAATAAGGGTACAGTGTTGCCAGTTATTGTTGATGTAGGATTTGAATTAGAAATTTGTTTCCCACAAAGCTAGGAGGAAAATAAGCTTATGAGAATAGGGATATTAGATGATAGTGAATTGGAAATTACCCAAATGGAAATGGTGATAGATGAACATTCAAAAATTAAAGATATAGAATATACCTATTTTTTTCCTTTTAAAGAAATTGAAATAGAAAAGGATATGGTCAAAGCATCTATTCTATCCCATATTATTGAAGAAACTATAGATGCAATAATTATTGATGAAAGCATTGTGCATAAATATTGGAATATGAAAGGTAGTGAAATATTTTTAGAGATAGAAAAAATAGTTCCCAAATTTCCCAGTGTAATACTTACAAATTATACTGAACAAACGAAAGAAAATAGAAATATAGATTCTGATAAAATTTATTTTAAGAAAATATTTTTAGACATATCTGATAATCAGTCTGCAGAACTGGTTAATAATTTTATTAGAAATATTATTAACTATATAGAAATAAAGAAGAAATTAGAGAGTGAAAGGAGTACAGCTATAGAAAAGTATATTAATAATCCTACTAATGAAAATTTAGGTGACATTCTAGAAATAGAATCAAATCTTAAGCTTTATAAATATATTAATCATAGTGAAGTTGAAAGTATCTTAGATAAGGAATACAATAAAAGTAATTTAGCTGATGTACTAAAATTAATTGATAGTATTGAAAGGATTGTAGATGATGAGTAAAAGAAGATTATTTAGAGACTTTAAGATATCAAGATCTTGTAGTCTTTCTATGAATAATTACCGGGACTACCTTCCTTATCTAGAAAAAGATTTTAATAATAGGTGTGGTTATTGTAATACATCAAAAGATTATTTATCAACAAATCTTCAGATTGATCATTTTATACCAAGAAAAGTATTCAAACACTATGATAAAACATTAGATAACAATTATTCTAATTTAGTTTATTGTTGTCCTAAATGTAATTCTGCTAAAAGAGCTAAGCATGCTGGAGATAAGTATGAAAATACAATGTTTTATGATCCAGGAATTATTGATTTTAATGAAGTATTTTACCTACAAGATGGAATAATCTTAAGTGATGATTTTGTAGGTAAAAATATGATTAAAGAATTGAAATTATATAGACCAATTCATCAAATTAGTTGGATAGTATCGAAATTAGATTCATTATGTGAAGTGGTTTCTAAGACTAATAGATTAGATGTTAAAGTTAAAGAGAAGATTTTATCTGAGTTATTAATACAGTATAGATATTACTCAAAATTATTTTTATCTACATATAAAAAAAGCGAAAAAGAAGACATAAAAATTATAGAAATATTAGATAAAGGAGAAATATAAAATTTCACTTATAAAAGAACAATACTATGTTTTATATATATCACAACAATTTAGAAATATAGGTATGTAATTTTATGTTTTTATTGTTCAAATGATTCATGAAAAGTGAATTTTCTTGTAATAGACTGTTATTCATATAGGAATCAGTCTATTTTTTATATCATTTTTATCTTTTCTATATTAAAGTGTTATGTTTTAGATATATTGATAGAAGGTCCAGTCATGGGAAAATATTCAGTTCCAGAATCTATTCGCAAGTTCAAGCCTAAAGGTACTATGGTCAAAGTTATCAACGGCTCTAACTACTATGTCTATGAATACAAATCAGTCATTGATGATAATGGGAAAAGAAAAACTAAGATGGGGAAAAATATTGGTAAAATTGTTGAAGGTAAAGGCTTTATTCCTAATGATTCCTATCTTAAGAACAGCGATATCACTACTTTGGAATATGGGCAGTACAAGATCGTTATTAATAATTTTAAAAAGACTTATGAGCTGTTAAATCGCATCTTCCTCTATGATGATGATGCCAGAATCTACTGCATGGCTGTTATTTGCTTCATTAATGGTTTTACACCTGTTACTAAGTTTTCAGATTATTTTGAACAGTCTTATTTGAATTTGGAATTCAACGCTATTAAGATGAAATATACTTCTTTATCTCATTTGCTGGATTCTTTAGGAAGAAGGCAGAAAAAAGTATATGAATTTGAAAATATGCTCATCGGGGAATCGTCAAAAGAAATCGCCATAGATGGTCATGTTATTCCTAATTATTCAAATCAATGTATAGATGACATATGATATCAATACCAGTATGCCACTGACTTCAAGAATCTATAGTGGAGGAACACTTGACAAGATCAGCGTAAAAGACTTAGTACAAAGAAATGAATTCAAAAAAGTGCTATACATAGTAGACAGAGGTTTCTACTCCAACGACAACATTAAACTGTTTTCAAAAGATGGCAACAAATATATTATTCCACTATCACCAAATTTAAAAGTCTATAAGAAGGCAGTTAATGATCTAATCTTCACAAATGAGTTTGTTTATGAAAAGAACCAGAAAAGAACAGTTGTTGAATATAAAGAGATGGATATTGACAATAAACGAGTATGCGTATTTCGTGATAAGAATCAAAACACTTTAGATAGAGCGGATTATCTAAAGAATCTTGAAGGAGGGAAAAAAGGATTCAGCAAAGAGAACTTTGATAAGATAAAGGAGTATTTTGGTATGATAGTGTTAGAAACAAATTTAAAGATAAGTGCCGAAGAAGTATACAGCTATTATAAAAGAAGGTGGAAAATTGGAACATTCTATAATTTTTTCAAGAATAAAATAAATTTCGAATCATTAAGTGAATCAGATTATTATCAACTGCAGGGACTATCATTTGTAATGCTGATAACAGGATTAATATATGCCGAAATGAAAGAAGTGATGAAAAATATAAAAGGGAAAACACTAGATGACATACTGATAAAAAGTCGATTTTTAAAAGTACATAAATCAAATGGCGAATGGATTGTGCAAAACGTAAAAGCAGAGTTAAGAGAACTATTCGCTTCACTTAACTTTCCAATAACCACTAAAATTGATTTAACATACCTATAAAACTAAATTGTCGTGCTATAAAGGAATTAAAAAAGAAAATCAAAAAGAAAGGGATTATAGGTCTTAACCTCGGGTAATCTAAACCATAAGTGAGAAGTGGAAATTCACCGATGGCACGCCGTATGAATAGAAATGTTCTTGTACGGTGTAGAACTGGGGAAAAGGTGGCGATAACTTCAAAGCCTTATCTATAGTTAGGATATGAACATGGGAAAAACTAAGTAAGATCCAAGATCAATAGAAAGTAAGCGCAAAATAAAAAGTTGTATATAAATAGTTCAAGAATCATAACAAAATATTACTAAAGAGAACAGTAGAAGTTAATGAAGTTCTATAGAAGTCTAATAATTTCTACTTTAGTCTGAAAAATGGAGACTATTAAATAAACCACTATATCTTAAGTTTCTCTAACAGTACAACTAAAAATGAAATGTGAAACTTGAGTTATTTATAAAAAAGTTATTTCATATTTATAAAAATATATTATAATGTAAAAGCATTAAAAATGTATATAGGGGAAGAAGGTTTGATATGATTAAATTTTTTAAAGTAAACATAGAACCTAACAAAAGGTTAAGAATGATAGAAGTAATATTTTCAATAGGATTATGTATTGCTTCAATTATATCAATTGGATATGGCTTGCTTGATATTAATGCTAATGTTGAAAATACGCAGTATAAACAAAGTATCCAAATGACAAGAGATACTGATTTAGAAGATTATAGTGAAGATAATACGATTTGTGATGTTACCTATACAAATGGTGACAAGCAGCTAATTGTATCTTATTCATATGAAGACTATGTTAAATTAGATGATAAGACAATTACAGCATATGAATACGAAACAAAAAACGGGACAAAATTATATTTTGATCACCAAAATATAAACAATCAAGAAGTACAGTATGCCTACAAACAAGTAAGAGCTAATGAATTAGCTCCATTATTTAATTTTGGGATTGCTTCTTTGATCTTGATGTTATCCATTTTAATTATGATGTTATTTGCAAAACAATTTACAACCTATGAAAAATCATGGTTTATTTCGATCATGGTTCTAGCAACGATTTTTTCCGTAGTTTTCCCAGAAGAAAGTGCTAATGGGGTAAATGGAATTATCATTATGCTGCTTTATTTATTGGATACATTCTTAAATATTCTTTGTGAATTATTGATTTCTAAACAATCACGATATAATTTTCTTGTGTCGGTATTAGTTGAAATTGTTGAAATTGCTATATGTGTAGTATTAATGTATCGATTTGCTACAATGGCAACAACATTATTTTTCTGGCTGCCAATTGATATTATTAGTTACATAAATTGGTCAAAACATAAAGATGATGAAGAAAATGAATTAACAGTAGTAAGAAAACTAAGAGGATACCAGGAAGTTTTAGTTATCATCGGAATCATTGTTTGGACGTTTGTAATTGGATATCTTATTAGTGGTTTAAATATTGCCACGGATTTCTACAACAATGAATTATTAGAAACATTCATTATCTATATTGATGCTTGTGCCTCAGCAGTAGGGATTGCAAATGGTTTATTTATTTTCTTTAGGTTGCAAGAGCAGTGGATTGCATGGTATATTTGTGCATTTCTTGAAGCCGTTATAAATATTATTTCGGGACAATATGTTTTATTAGTTCTAAAATTAGGCTATTTTACTAATACAACATATGGTTATATCAAGTGGAGCAGATATATTAAGGAACATACAACAGAGAAACAAGCACAAATATCATAATGTGTCTTGAGGAATGATGTTAAAATTGATAGAATAAAGTATATATTAAAATGTGCAAGATTAGGAGTGAAAATATGGCTATATTAGCAGGTGATTTTAAAACAGGATTAACTTTGATTGTTGATGGTGATCCTTGTCAAGTTATGGATTTTCAACATGTAAAACCAGGTAAAGGGGCTGCCATCTTAAAAACAAAGATGAGAAACTTAAAAACTGGAGCGATTCAAGAAAGAAACTTTAATGCTTCGACTAAGTTTGAGGCAGCAAATATTTCAAGAAAAGATGCGCAATATTCATATGAAGCAGATGCTACTTTTTATTTTATGGATCTAGAAACATATGAAACATATGAATTGGCAGAGGATCAAGTAGGGGACAATAAATATTATATTATTGAAGGTTCAACTGTTTCATTAATGTTCTTTGACGGGTTATTGTTATCAGTATCTGTTCCTGAAAAAGTAGAATTAACGGTGGTTGAAACGGATCCAGCCATCAAGGGTGCACCATCTAACCAGACAAAAGATGCCGTTACTGATACAGGGTTAACATTACGGGTTCCTCAGTTCATTGATACTGGAGAAAAAATCGTTGTGTTTACAACTGATGGAAAGTATGCTGGAAGAGCTTAATAAGCTCTTTTTTAAAATTATGAATAAAATTGTATTGATTACTGGGGGGGCTAAAGGAATTGGCAAAGCAATTGCTTTAGAATTGGCAGAACAAGGATATGATATTGTAATTAATTATTTAACATCTAAAAAAGAAGCTGAGGCATTAAAAAATATGATTATTGATGATTATGGAGTACGTTGTTTGGCTATTGCAGGAGATGTTTCTAAGGAAGATAAAGTAGATGAAATGGTATCTTTGATTGAGTCAAAACTTGGTGGCGTTGATATTTTGATCAATAATGCAGCCGTAGATTTATCAAATTTATTTCATTTAAAAAATGCTGAAGAATTTAGAAAAACATTAGATGTAAATGTAGTAGGAGCATTTAATTGCAGTAAACGTGTTTATCGCCATATGATCGATCAAGAATATGGAAAAATCATTAATATCGCTTCGACCAATGGTATTAATACCTATTATCCGATGTGTATTGATTATGATGCATCTAAAGCTGCATTGATTTCTATGACACATAATCTTGCCTTTGAATTTGCACCTTTTGTTAATGTAAACTGCATTGCTCCAGGTTTCATTGGTACGGAAAATGAACTGAATGGTTATGATGAGCAATTTTTAAAAGAAGAAGTTGAAAAAATCATGGTCAATCGCTATGGTGATCCTCAAGAAGTAGCTTATTTAGTAAAGTTTTTAGTAAGCAAAGAAGCTGATTTTATTAATAATACCGTAATTCGAATTGATGGTGGACAAAAAGGAAGTTGCTAATCCAACTTCCTTTTCATATTTGATAATGCTAATAAAATAGATAATTTTCCATACTCAAAAGTTAAACCGCCTTGCATATATAAGGTATATGGTTCAATAACTGGGGCATCAGCACTTAATTCGATCGTACTGCCTTGAGTAAAGCTGCCAGCAGCCATAACTTCATCAAAAGGATATCCTGGCATTGGAGCTGGTAAAACATGGACAAATGAATCAATCGGACTAGTTTGTTGAATGCCTTGAGTAAAGCTTACTAAATTCTCCTTAGATTTAAGTTCTAATGTTTGAATAATGTCAGTCCGTGGTTCATCATAGCGAGGAGATACGTTTGAATATTCTAGTTTTTCCAACATATAAGCTGTAAATATAGCAGTTTTTAATGCGTTTTTTACAGCATTGGGTGCCATAAAAATCCCTTTAAAAAAAGCATTGTTTAAATTGAAATTAGCCCCTAAATCTTTTCCAATTCCTGGAGCTGTTAATCTTTCCGCTACCATATAAACTAAATTTTGATTACCGGCTACATATCCTCCAGTTGGAGCAATCCCGCCACCAAGATTCTTCATTAAAGATCCGACAACAATATCAGCACCAACATGCCCGGGTTCTTTGGTTTCTACCAACTCGCCATAACAATTATCTACCATAATAATTACTTCATCATTTACTTCACGAATCTTTTTAATGATCCGTTCAATCTTTGCTATCGATAATGACTTACGATGCGAATAACCCCTAGATCTTTGAATTTCAACTAATTTAATATTCTTTTCTTTTAAGCGTTCAATAATCATTTGATCATCAAAATCGTCATTAATTAATTCAATTTGTTCATACTTCACTCCGGCAGCTTTTAGCGACTGACTTGAATCTCCGCTTATCCCAATCATTTCCTGAAGCGAATCGTAAGGAGCACCAGACAATGAAATCATTGTATCACCATGTTTCAATAAGGCTGAAAGAGTTATGTATAAGGCATTTGTTCCGCTCATAATTTGAGGCCGTACTAATGCATCCTCACAACCAAGAACCGTTGCAAAAATCTTTTCAATCTTATTTCTTCCCTCATCATAGTTTCCATAACCGTTGATATCACTAAAATCTGAGTAAGAGACTTTGTTTTCAATAAAAGCAGATAAGATTCGATTAGAATTTGTTAGACAAATAGAGTCGATCTTTTCGTAGATATCATGTAAAACTGTATCAGATTCTTTAGCTAAAGCAAGTAGATCCGGATTTATTTGTTCAAGTATCATAAAAAACCTCCTATAAATAATACATTGTTTATTATACACATTTCTTGATTAATTGCATTGATATCTATTGAAGAAATATTAATAAATTGAGAAAATAAAAAAACAACAAGTATAAAGCAGTAACTAAGGATTAAAATGTGTGATATTAAAGCATTTTCTTATTGAATTATTCTTGATTTCATGATTGCAAGGTGACTTATCAAAAGTTTGGCACAACTAGATTGAAAATTTTAACCACATTATCATTATAATATAATGAACATACTTTCAACAAAACAGCAGCTGTTATTAATATTTTGTACATATTTAATATGATTAAGATAGTTTTCATCATGAATACGGCTTAGTAAGTTTTAAGAATTTTTGAATTTGTAACATATATGAGAGATGATCATGCAGGCATGCGTAGTGGTAAATAAGATATAGAGAAAATAATCATATAATTTATAGCTATTCAAAATTAAAATGAATATAAATCATATAGTATATTTTCACAAATAAAGAAAATAACCCATAACCCAAAGACTTATGATTTGATTTAGTTGATTAATATGATTGTAGGAATTTTTAATAATAATTATTAAAAAAATAATATATGATATACTTATCTATGATATACTTAAATAAATAATTTTAAATTTGGGGTGAAGTTATGATAGTGTATCAAGAAACAAAAGAACAATTTCTATTAGATGTATATAATGATAAAATAGATGAAAAGATAGAAAGATTAGTATATGGAATTGGCTGATGTGGTAAATTATTGTATTTTGATGGCTGATAAGTTAGATGTTGATTTGGAAGATATAGTATTAAAGAAATTGAAAAAGACTGAAAAGAAATATCCTGTTGAAAAAGCTAAAGGAAATAGTAAAAAATATAATCAATTATAAGCTTTGTATATATAATAAAGTGTTGTATAAATATGCTGTTTTATATTAAAAGATATCAATAAATTTTGATATGAGGAATTTAAAGAGTATTGAAATCGTTACTTAAAATTAAAAAAATTGAGAGTTCTACCCATTGCATTTTATTTGGGTAATAATACTGCAGTAGAAATGAAAAAATTATATAAAGAGGATAATTTTGAAGAAAGGATAAAAGGTTAGTTTTAAAACATTTTATCCTTTTTATATAAAATTTTCTAAATTACTTAATAAATATTTTTGATTATCTCAGTAAGCATAGATGATTTGCATATATCCTAGACATTTACTATCTAATGATGATAAGATAGTTGTTAGTAAATAAAAAATTAGTAGCTAAAAAAGAGAGGAATCTAATTATGGAACCTAAACATAAAAGAAGGATTAGATATAAGGGAACGCATCCTAAAAAATACAATGAGAAGTATAAAGAATTAAATCCAGAATTATATCCAGAAACAATTGAAAAAGTAATTAAAAAAGGTAGCACGCCAGTAGGTATGCACCTATCAATCATGGTTGATGAAATTTTAGAATTTTTAGATATTCAAGAAGGGCAAATAGGATTAGATTGTACTTTAGGCTATGGCGGACATACTTTAAAAATGCTGGAATGTTTAAATTATACTGGTCATATGTATGCTTTAGATATTGATCCAATTGAAAGTATAAAAACTAAAGAACGCTTATTAGGTAAAGGATATGGCGAAGATGTTTTAACAATAAAAAATTGTAACTTTAAAGATATCGATATTATATCAAAAGAGGTAGGTTTGTTTGATTTTGTTTTAGCTGATCTAGGGGTATCATCTATGCAAATAGATAATCCAGAACGGGGCTTTTCCTATAAAAAAGAGGGTCCCTTAGATTTAAGATTAAATCCTCAAAAAGGAGTTCCAGCATCTATTAAGCTACAAGAGTTAAATAGAGATCAGTTAGAGCAGCTTTTTATTGAAAACTCTGATGAGCCATACGCAAAAGAAATAGCTAGAAATATTGATTCATACTTAAAATCAGGCCAATTAATTACAACGACAACACAACTGTATAAAATAATTGAAAAAAGTTTATCTTTTATTCCAAAAAAAGAAAGAAAAGATGCAGTGAAAAAATCTGCAGCGCGAGTTTTTCAGGCTTTGCGAATTGAAGTAAATAGTGAATTCGATGTACTTTTAGAGTTTATGGAAAAACTCCCAACGATTCTTAAACCAGGTGCAAGAGTGGCGATATTAACATTTCATTCTGGTGAAGATCGAATTGTTAAAAAGGCATTTAAAGAAATGAAAAATCTTGGACTATATAGAGATGTTGCTAGAAATGTAATTAGACCAAGTAAAGAGGAATGTCATATCAATAGCCGAGCTAAGTCAACTAAAATGAGATGGGCAATCAAAGCATAAGTATATTTGGAATTGCTATACTTTAAAAGATAACTAAACTAATATATTAATAATAGGGGGAATCAAAATGGTGGATTTTAGTGATTTAATTATCCCAACATTGGAGATTTTATATGAATCAAAAAAAGAGATGTCAATTAGGGAAATTGATGAGACTTTAATTAGTCGATTAAATATAGGCGAGTTAGATTTAGAATTAAAACATAAAGATACCAAGCAATCTGAATTTTCATATAGATCATCATGGGCAAGAACATATCTAAAAAAATATGGGCTAATATTGAATATTAGTCGAGGAATTTGGAAAATCAGTGATATATATAATGGAGAAAACATTGATGATAAAGCGGTTGTTTTGGCAGTAAGAAATAATCAAGTATATATTCCGATTTCAAAGTTAGAAGAGAATATAGATATCATTGAAGAGAATTGTGATGATATTGCAGCTAATAACGATAAGTACATAAAAGAATTATCAAAAAAATATCATAACTATAAGGTAGCATTATTTTTAGGTGCAGGGGTATCAATGTCAGCAAACATGCCATCTTGGGATGAGTTAGTAGCTAGTTTTTTAGTAAATAGGTTTCGTAATGAATCAAAGAAAAATTTGGATGATAACATTGTTGATGAATTAGCAAGAATAGCAAAACTTAATAGTGATAATTCGCCAATAAGCCAAACTAGATTCATCAAGCAAAATATCGAGCCAGAAATATATCTTGAATTATTAAAAGAATCTATTTATCATAACGAGAAATCAATTAATATTAATAATGATTTATTTGAAGTTTTAACAAATTTGATCAGATATGAAAATTGTGTCTACATTAAAGATATTATTACCTTTAATTTTGATAATCTCTTAGAAAGAAAATTTGAACAAAAATATATTGCATATCAAAAATTTACTAATTATGAAGAAATACAAAATCAAAATTATGTCAATATTTATCATGTACATGGATATATTGATAAAGAGGCTACACCTGATGAAGTTGATTTAGAAAGAATTATTTTTTCTGAAGAACAATATCATAAAATGTATAATGATGTATATAATTGGTCAAATATAAAACAAATCAACGCATTAAGAGAAAAAAATTGTTTATTCATCGGGTGTTCATTGTCTGATCCAAATATGAGAAGACTCTTAGATATTGCTTATGATAAAAGTGAGGCTAAACATTATGCAATTCTAAAAAAAGAAGATATAAAATTACCAAATTCAATGAGTAAAGATAGTAATGCATATTTACTCTATCAAAATTTTCATTTAAAAAATCGAAATGATTATTTTAATAGTTTGGGGATAAATGTCATTTGGATCGATGATTATGATGATATTCCCAAAATACTCATGGAAATTATTAATATAAAATAAATTCTATAATAATTTTTAAGTAAAACAAAGCTTGATTAAATTAATTTTAAAATCATATAAATAAGAGGGCAACTTTAAATATATTAGATTTTGTAGTTGTCTTTTTATTTATTTTGATATTCATCTTTAAGGGGTTTATGAAATAGTTTCTTTTTATGTTTTCGACAGGCATCAAGGTCACAGTTTTCACAACTTAAATTATTGTTACTGATTTTATAAAAGTGTTCTGGATGTTTATAATGCATGTATACCCATTCAAGCATAGAAACCCTAAACAAAAAAGCCAAATTGTATATGGTGAGGGAATAAAGATAAGAAAACTATATTGAAAAAAAGAATCCCAATTATAAATATGACATTCCATACAGCATTCGGGTTTAATAAAAATAGAATTAAAAGGGCACCAGCCAAAAATAGCAAAAAATACAGAGAAGTTAGATAGAGCAAAGAAAACGAAAATCCAGATCCGTTCTAGATACCCTGTTAAATATAAAAATCCTGGAATCAATAGGAAAATAAGCTAAAAAACCAATAACCAAAAAGCTCTTTTATTATATTCTTGAACGATGTTTTTAAAGTTTATCTAATCTAACTGATTATTAGGAAAGTATTTTTTTGAAAACTGACGACCTTTATATAGGGTAGTGTTAAATGCAGCTATCATATCTTTAATAGGAAAGATTGTAAAATAGATAGTTGTTAAAAGATATACCCAAGAGGTTAAGTTAAAAGGAAGATTAGGGTTTTTTAAAAGACAATATATAGCAAATACGAATAAAAAGCCGCTAGAAAAGACTCTGATTCGATTCATCGTATTTTACCGTAGATCATATTTTTTGATTGCTTGTATATTTTCATAATTACCTACCTGAATTAATATATACATGATTAAATTGCCTAATATGACGTTCTAAAATATCTATTGCTTTTTGCTCGCGTTCTGGGGCGCCGTCACATAGTGAAATAAGAAAATAGATTGGTCCATAAAAATGGAGGGCAATAATATAAGAATCTTCGTTTTTTTAGTATGTCTTGTTTAGTTAAAATAGAAAAAATATATTGCTGGTATGATAAGGAATAATCAAAATACTGTTTGATATATTGGTCTGCTAAATTCTTATTTTTAAATTGTTCGATTGTAAGCATTTTTCTAAATTTGCTTTGCACCACATCATGAAGAAAATACGTAAACATATTTTTACCTATATTGATCAATTCCAGTTCATCCATGTTAATGAAACGGTTCATATCTTGTTTAGGCGATATTCCGGTCATTTTTAATATAATTGCATCAAAAATTTCTTGTTTACTTCGATAATGTTTATACAGTGATGGAGCCTTGATTCCAACGATTTGAGCAATTTGGTTAACAGTTATTGCATCGTAGCTATTTTTTGAAAATAAAGTTAGTGCTTCTAATAATATTTTTTCTTTTGTTGAAATCATTTCCTCCCCTTTTTAGCTAATAGTTATTAGTTGCCAAAATAAATATATTTAATAGTAGAAGTTTAAATATGAGAAAAAAATATATTGATGTAAGAAAAATTTCATATTCGTGTTTTTTTGATAAAAGAATGATAAAATATTAAAAAATATAAGGAGTGGAAACATGATAAAAATAGGAATTGTAGGATACGGAAATTTAGGACGTGGGGTAGAATGTGCAGTATTACATAGTCAAGATATGGAACTAACTGGGGTTTTTACAAGAAGAAATCCTAAATCAGTAAAAACACATAGTGATGTACCTGTTTATAGTATGGATAAAGTTTATGATATGAAAGATCAAATTGATGTTCTTGTTTTATGTGGTGGTAGTGCCAATGATTTACCAAAACAAACAGTAGAATTAGCAGAATATTTTAATGTAGTTGATAGTTTTGATACACATGCTAAAATCCCTGAACATTTTGCTAATGTTGATGAGGCAAGTAAAAAGAATAAACATATAAGTATTATTTCTGTTGGCTGGGATCCAGGGTTATTTTCATTAAACCGTCTTTATGGACAAGCTATTTTACCGCAGGGTCATGATTATACTTTTTGGGGAAAAGGGGTTAGTCAGGGACATTCTGATGCAATCAGAAGAATTGACGAAGTTAAGGATGCAAGACAGTATACTATTCCAGTAGAAGCTGCTCTTCAAAGTGTTCGTAATGGGGAGAATCCAACTTTAGTAACACGTCAAAAACATACTCGTGAATGCTTTGTTGTTGCTGAAGAAGGGGCTGATTTACAAAGAATAGAAGAAGAAATTAAGACAATGCCTAATTATTTTGCAGACTATGATACTGCTGTTCATTTTATAAGTGAAGCTGAATTATTACGTGATCACCAAGGAATTCCTCATGGAGGGGTTGTATTAAGAAGTGGTACAACTGGATTCGAACAAGAAAACAAACATGTAATTGAGTATAAATTAACCTTAGATTCAAATCCGGAATTCACGTCAAGTGTATTAGTTGCATATGCTCGAGCAGCGCATCGGATGTATCAAGAGGGTCAACATGGATGTAAAACTGTTTTTGATATAGCGCCTGCTTACTTACATCCTGAATCTGGTGATGAATTAAGAAAAAAATTATTATAGTAAAATTTTCAAATTTAATAAATCTAAAACCTACTAGTAGATGTTATGGTATGTACTTCTAAAGCAGACTGTGTAAATAAATGAAACGCTGAATATTAAAGAGGCATCAGATCATTAACTACTATGTAGGTTTTTATTAGAAATTACAGTTTTCTATTTTAATTATGTGATCAACTAATTCTTGATAAAAATCAGGCTCATGGCAAACTAAAATAGCACTACTAGAATAATTTTTAATTGCTTTTGCCAATGCTTTTTTTATTTCTTGATCTAGATGATTAGTTGGTTCATCTAAAATCAATAAATGGCTAGTAATAATAGCAACATACATAATTTTACTTTTGTCTGCTCACCACCATTTAATTGGATAATTGGTTTATCAATAAGATCGGTCGTAATATTGAAATGTGCAAGATTGGTTCGAATTGTCTTAATGCCTAATTTAGGATGACTATCATGAACTATTTCTAACGGTGTTTGATAATCATTAGTCCAAATTAAATCTTGATTATAATAAGCAATTTTTATTTGATCATTAAAAATAAAGGTTCCTGATATCAGAATAATTTCACCTAGTAACGTTTTTTAAGTGTTGATTTTCCAACACTGTTAAATCCAGTAATGGCAATTTTTCTTGAGCGGACAGTGAAAAGCTGATCTTTGAAAGTAAAGGCTTATGATATCCAATCGTTAAATTAGCTGCTTTAAGAATTTGTTTCGTTAAAAGTGGTAGATTTTTAAATTTAAAATCTAGTATTATAATTGTAATAGGTGATGTTAGACGTTCAAAGTGAGCTAATTGTTTACGTCTTCCTTGAGTTATTTCTGAATTATTCCCAGCTATATTTTTGCGGATAAATTGTTCCGTTTTTTATATGTTTTTGTTGTTTTTGATAACGTCTTAGATAATCAGTGCGAAGACGTTTTTTTGTTTTAAAAAGATGAATATTTTCCACGATATTTTTTATTGTATAATAATCAATATTTAAAATACAATCAGTAATTTTATCTAGAAAATCAAAATCGTGCGAGATAACAATATAGGTGCCCATAAAATTATTTAAAAAGTCAACTCGCTAATTAATATGTTTAGTGTCTAAAAAATTAGTAAGTTCATCCAATAATAAAACATCTAGTTTTTCTAATAACAATTTAGCTAGAATCACTTTAGCACATTGTCCACCACTGATTTTATTAATTTTTTTATCAAGTCCAATTAGATTAATCCCAAGACCTGCAGTTACCATATTTATTGAAGTAAAGTCAAAAGTTCTTCATTATTATTAAAACTTCTTTTTTTGATACAGTGTTAGCATTTTTTGTTCTAAAAAATATTCTTCATTGTAGACAGGACTAAGATATTCTTTGATTATTTATTCTTGATTAAGAGTAGCATATTGATTAAGGTGGGCGACTTTAATATTAGAATGCCAAATAATTTGACCATACTCTGGTAAATAAGCACCGGTAAGCAATTTCATTAATATGCTATTACCAGCACCATTGGCTCCTAAGATGACTATATGTTCATTTTTATATCATATTTTATCTCTAAAATCATGAGATAAATCTTTAATTGTTAATAAACTCATTTTCTTTTTTTCCTATCTAATAAAGCAGTAAATATTAACATAAATATTACCTTCTGCAAATGAATATATAATAAATTAAAGATACTGTCAATTTCAGTCAATAAATGTATTAAACTATATTTTTTAATAAAGTGATTACTTGATATAAATAGTTTTTCATATTTATAAATTTTCTTAACATTGTTAGAAAATAATGTATAATAAATAAACATGTTTAAGGAGGGAAAATGATGAAAAAGGATATGACGACAGGTAGTCCTCTTAAGCTGATTATTGCTTTTGGGATACCTTTAGTAATAGGTAATATTTTTCAACAGTTTTATAGTATGGTTGATACAATTATTGTTGGGAAATATGTTGGGAAAACAGCTTTAGCAGCTGTGGGGTCGACCGGATCACTAAACTTTATGATTATTGGTTTTGGAATTGGTATATGTAGTGGTTTTGGAATTCCAATTGCCCAAAGTTTTGGTGGTAAAAAAATACAAGACATGAAAAAATACATAGTTAATTCATTTTATTTATGTATGTTGATTACAGCAATTATGACAATTGCTACTGTTATTGCTTTACCATCAGTTTTAGAGTTGATGCAAACACCAAGTGATATTTATCAGCAGGCATATGATTATATCGTGGTTATCTTTATTGGATTATTTGCCACAATGCTATATAATATTTTATCAAGTATTTTAAGAGCAATCGGAGATTCAAGGACACCGTTATATTTTTTGATTTTATCATCAATAATTAATATTGTTCTAGATTTGATTTTTATTACTCAATTTGATATGGGAGCAGTAGGAGCTGCCTATGCAACAGTAATTGCCCAATTTCTATCTGGAGCAGCCTGCTATATTTATATGAAAAAGAAAACCGACGTTTTAACTTTCGAACATGATGATAAAAAATTCAGTAAAAAACACAGTATTCGATTATTACAAATGGGCTTACCAATGGCAATGCAGTTTTCGATTACTGCAATTGGCAGTGTTGTGATTCAATCTGCTGTTAATACTTTAGGTTCAGATGTTGTAGCTGCAGTTACTGCTGCGATTAAAATTTCTGTTATGTTGACTCAGCCATTAGAAACTTTAGGGTTAACAATGGCAACGTATGGCGGTCAGAATTTAGGTGCAAATAAAATAGGACGGATTTTCGCCGGATTACGAGTAAGTTGTATTATTGGCGCTGCTTATTGTGCTATTGTATTTATATTTGTTTACTTTACTTCTGATTATCTATCATTGTTATTTATCGATGCTAAAGAAGTTGTTATTATGGCAGAAATTAAACAATATTTGTTAATTAATTCGATGGGATATTATATCTTATGTATTTTATTTATATTGCGTAATTTACTACAGGGATTAGGTTATAGTTTTTTAGCAATGTTTGGCGGTGTTGCAGAAATGATAGCTCGCTGTATTGTTGCTTTCTTTTTTGTTTCATCATTTGGTTTTAATGCAATTTGTTTTGCAAATCCATTAGCGTGGCTTTTTGCGAATATTGTCTTTATTGGTGGATGGATTTATAAACGTAAAGAATTAAAAGTAATTCAAAGTAGCGAGGAAGTAACAGTTTAATTAACAATTCGTTTATTTTTTCCCAGCAATAGTAACTAACGGTCAATTGTATCTTAGAATGCATATGTTATTATATTACTATAATGAGGTGAAAATTAATGAAAATTAATGAAATAATTAAAGAAAAGCGATTAGCTTTAGGGTATACACAAGAGCAATTAGCCAAGTTTTTAAATCTTACTACGCCAGCAGTCAATAAATGGGAGCGGGGGATTAGTTATCCAGATATTACTATTTTACCAGCTCTAGCAAGAATCCTAAAAACAGACTTAAATACTCTATTGTCATTTAAAGATGATTTGTCAGATTATGAAGTTGTGTTGTTTTTAAACGATTTAGCTGCAATCAAAGATTTTCAGCAGGCATATAGAATTGCAATAGATAAAATAAATGAATATCCAACTTGTGATAATCTAATTGTTAATGTAGCAGTTGTTTTAGAAGGATTGCTTTCATTAAACGAGATGGATGAAGCTATAAAATATCAGCAAAAAATTGACAGTTTATTGGAACAGTGTTTAACTAGTGACAATCCAATGATTAAAAATCAAGCTCAAGCAGTTTTGATCAACAAGTATATTAATCAAGGGAAACTTGAACAGGCTGAGAAGCTAATTAATGAATTACCAGAACAACATTTAATAGATAAAAAACAAAAGTTAGTCAATCTCTACATAGCTCAAGCAAAATTAGAAGCAGCCGCTAAATTACAAGAAGAAAAACTTTTAGTGACAGTTAATGAGATTCCAACTATGCTTTTAACTTTAATGGAGATTGCAATTAAACAAGAGCGGTATGATGATGCTGAAATAATCGCCGATATATATAAAGAAATGCATGAAGTTTTTGGATTATGGAAATATTCTAGTTATACTGCACATTTTCAATTATGTATAAATCGTAAAAAACGGTTAGAGTGTTTAAAAATATTAAAAGAAATGTTCAATGCAATTAATAAAGGATGGAATATCAATACTTCTCCTTTATATCGCCATATTACAGCAAAAAAGATTGATCAGACCTTTGTTCAAGAAATGAAAAATATGCTTGTGACATCAATTAAAAGTGATCCTGATTGTAAATTTATTACCGATGATCTTGAAATGAATAAAATCTTAGAAAAATATAAATGATGGTTAAATATCATCATTTTTTATAATATTTAAGAATATGCACAAGTAATTCACAATTTGTGAATTACTCTGTGATTGCAAGGTAGTCGCGTATCATTTAGTATTAAACATAATGTATAAGAAAAGGTGAATAACGCGTTTCTTTATAAGCTTAGATATGTTACAATAATATCCTTGAAAATCAATTTGAAAGTCGGTGAGTATATGACTATAGAAACTAATGATAATTTAAACCAGCTAATAAAAGCATACAATCATGATATTGAACTCAATCGTTTAAAAGATATTCTTGATTATTTAAAATCAAAACCAATTTATATGCCTTCGACAATTAAGATTTCAAAACAAAAATTACTAAAGATCCCTAATGATGATCTAATAATGATTTTAGATAATTTATCTGGAGAAACTACTCAAAATTATTTACCTGTATATTCTAGTCCTGTTTTATTCAATTCAAAATATCGCTATTTTGTTACTTTGAGTATTTATGATTGTTTTATGTTAATGAAAAGATTTAAAGAGAAAAATGCAATAATTATTAATCCTAATAGGGATAATTCATTAGTTATTGATAACATATTAATTAAGTATTTAAAAAATGGCGGATAAAAACTAAATTTATGTTTATTGATCCATATCGCAGCTTGTAAATAGAAATGATATGGATCATTTAATTGTTGCCTTTTAAATTGTATGATAAGATAATTTTAATGATAAATAGGTATTTATATTACATGGAATAAAGAAATAGAAAGGTTAAATGGAAACGTAAATCAAACTATTGAAAAGAAAGGGGATAGAATCTATCGTAACAGCTATTGGAAACCTTATATCCATGATTTTTCACAATATTTAGAATTTAAAAAGTGTAATAGAGTTCCAAGATTTTTAGGCGATGATGAAAATAATCGTGAGATATTATCTTTTTTGCATGAATATGTATCTGGTAACAACTTTCTTAATTGTCATGCAATTGTTTGGACAGATTATATTGTCACAATGATGCTAGTTATCAGACTAATTCGGATGGAACAATAAGAGATTATAAGACAAATGGTACTTTGTTTAGAAAAGAAAGAATAAAAATATTTTTTAAAGCTTACGGAATGATTATACCAGATAATCTCTTTATTTGGGGGATATGTTGAATCGAAGAACTTTGTAATTTGACTAATCATGAGGTATTGGTTGGAAATAAAGCTTTTCAAAAAATAATGAGATTAATTATTATCAAAATGAAATTACTTTTATAAAAAACAATAGTAAAGCCTGGTATTGAATTATGAATAGGAGAAATTGGATGAATTTGGTGACAACAATGTTAATAAATGTAATAAATAATTCTCACAATAGTGTAGTTGATTGTGATATCGCTAAATATTTAATAGCAAATCACGAAAATATTAATAGTCTATCAATTAGTGAGTTAGCGAAAAATACAAATGTTTCAATATCGCAAGTAAGCCGATTTGTACGATCGTTAGGGATTGAATCTTTTTCTGATTTTAAAGAAGCCTTGGTATATCACGGGGAGCAAAAGCGACATACAGGTTTACAAAGAGAAATAATTGATTATAGAGTATATCAGAAAATGGTTACTGAGGAGATTACATATTTTTATCAGAATTTTGATGAAAGTCGAGTGGATAAACTTGTCTATGATTTTTACAAATATCCAAAAATAGCAATTTTTGGAATTTTAAATAGTGATAATGGAGCAAAAGAATTACAGTATAATTTAATTGGCTGGGGAAAAATTTGCATTTCTTACACTAACTTTCAAGACCAACTAGATTTTATTAAAAGTGCAGATAGTAATACTTTAATTGTAATTTTTAGCTTTTCTGGTAACTATGTCATGAAAAATGGCTATTCACGTTTTTATCATACTTATGATTATTTAAAAAGTAGTAAAGCAAAGGTTTACGTAATTACTAAAAATAATTTAGTGCAGGAGCTCGAATATGTCAATGAAGTTATTTTGGTTCCAATAAAACATGATTTATATAACTATACTTTGCAATGTCTTGTTGATTTGATTTTTATGAAATATCAAAAAAATTTGATAAAATAGAATTTCCATTTTTTGGAAATAATATTTATTTAAATATAAGAATGCTATGCTAAAGGAGGGTGAGTCGAATGAAAATAAATGAAAATTGTTTACCATGCTTGATAGGTCAAGTTATTAAAGTGGCCAATATTACAAATATAAAAAATCGTGATATGTTTTATCGAGGAGTATTTCAGTATTTGGGAAAACTAAATTTTACTAAAACTAATCCAGAGATAATTGGTGCTACATTTGAAATGATCAAGCAGCAAGTTAATGATGAGGATCCATATTTTGAACTTCGGAAATATTATAACGAACTTTTCTTATCACGTAGTACTGAATTTGAAAATAAGATCAACTCTTTTGAAACGGCTGTTAAATATGCAATTATTGGAAATATTATTGATTTTAGTCCTATCTATAATACCCAAATTAAAGACATTGATAAGTGGTTTGAAAATATTGATCAATTAAAATTAGCAATTAATCAGCTTGAAGAAATGATAACTGATATAAAAAGTGCAAAGGTACTTTTATATTTAGGTGATAATTGTGGTGAAATTTGTCTTGATAAATTATTAATTAGAAGAATTAAAAAACTCAATCCGGAGATTGATATATATTTTGGTGTAAGAGGAAAACCAGTAGTAAATGATTCAATTGAAGCTGATGCATATTTTGTTGGAATGGATGAATACGCTACAATTATCAGTAATGGTGATAATTCTTTGGGTACGGTATTAGAACGTACGAGTAATGAATTTAAAAGGATATATCGAAGTGCCGATATAGTTATTGCTAAAGGGCAGGCAAACTTTGAAAGTTTGAGTGAACAAGAGAAAAATATTTATTTTTTATTGATGGTTAAATGTGAAGTTATTGCTAATTATATTGGGGTCGCACAAAAATCATTAATTTGTTTAAACTATTATAAAAGCATGAGTCATTGATTCATGCTTTTACAACAATTCAAAATAATTTTAGTTGAATTAAGCATATTTTTAAGCTGAATTAGATAAATTGGTAATATCAATTGTAATTATAGCAATATTCTTTATAATTATATTATTAGAAAATAAGTAGGATGATATAAATGAAAAAGATAGTATTAGGAATTCTTGCACATGTTGATGCAGGAAAAACAACATTAACTGAGAGTATATTATATTTAACAGGAACAACACGAAAATTAGGTCGAGTTGATCATCGGGATACTTTTTTAGATTATGATTTTCAAGAGAGAAATCGAGGGATTACAATTTTTTCTAAGCAGGCAATAATAAATTGGCATGATAGCCAAATTACTTTAATTGATACGCCAGGTCATATTGATTTTTCGACAGAAATGGAACGTACGCTACAAGTGCTCGATTATGCTATTTTGGTAATCAGTGGGATAGACGGTGTCCAAGGTCATAGTGAAACTATTTGGAATTTATTGAGATACTATAAAATACCAACCTTTATTTTTATTAATAAAATGGATGTTAGTCGTTATGAGCAATCTGAATTAATGCAGAATTTAAAAGAACGACTAGATGAACATTGTTTTGATTTTAGTAATTTGAATGATGAATTTTATGAAAGTGTTGCTTTAAATAGCGAAGATTTATTGAATTATTATCTAGAATATAATACCTTAAACAAAGAGATGTTAATTAATGAAATTGCTAGATGCCAATTATTTCCGTGTTTTTTTGGCTCTGCGTTAAAAATGGAACGGATTGATAATTTTTTTAATGAATTTACTAATTATATAAAGAATAAGGATTATTCTGAATCTTTTGGAGCGCGAGTTTTTAAAATAAGTCATGACGAACAAGGAAACAAATTGACACATTTAAAAATTACTGGCGGTAGTTTAAAAGTGAAAACGCAACTTTTAAATGATGAAAAAGTTGATCAAATTCGTATTTATTCTGGGAATAAGTATCATTTAACTGATGAAGTGATGGCTGGGGATATTTGTGCGATTAAAGGGCTTAAAAGTATAGTTGCTGGTCAGGGATTAGGTATAGAAGATAATACGACTCAGCCATTGTTGTCACCATACATGGATTATCAAATTAAATTGCCTCCTGATTGTGATCAACATCAAGTGTTAAAAAAGTTAAATTTATTAGCACAAGAAGATCCTCAGCTACATATCAATTATAACGTTAGAACCAAAGAAATTCATGTTCAATTAATGGGTGAAATTCAAATTGAGGTGCTTAAAAATATAATCCAAGAGCGGTTTAAAGTTGAAGTTGATTTTGATTATGGAAGAATTATTTATAAAGAGACGATTGAAGAAGCTGTTGAAGGGGTAGGACATTTTGAACCATTACGTCATTATGCTGAAGTACATTTACTTTTAGAACCCGGGAAACCAGAGTCGGGATTAAAATTCGATACAAATTGTCAAGAATATCTTCTAGCGAATAACTATCAACGATTAATTTTGTCGCATTTACAAGAAAAAGAGCATTTGGGAGTACTTACGGGCTCGCCAATCACAGATATGAAAATAACTTTAGTGGCTGGAAAAGCACATTTAAAGCATACTGAAGGCGGTGATTTTAGAGAGGCAACATATCGGGCGATACGTCAAGGCTTGAAAACAGCAAAATCGGTTTTACTAGAGCCGTATTTTGATTTTTCACTTGAATTACCGATTGAATATCTGAGTCGAGCGATTTATGATATTGAGGCAATGGCAGGGAACTTTAAATTACCGGAAAATCAAACTGACATTGCTGTTATTACCGGAAGTGCACCAGTCAGTAAAATGCAAAATTATCAAAGTGAAGTTGTTAGATATACTAAAGGAAAAGGGCGCCTAATTTGTCAGTTAAGTGATTATCGCCCATGTCAAAATCAGGCTGAAGTAATTAAATCATTCAACTATGATAGTGAGGCAGATGTAGAAAATCCAACAGGATCAGTATTTTGCAGTCATGGTGCTGGTTATAATGTAAGGTGGGATCAAGTTGCCCAACATATGCACATACCATTTGTTTTTAAAAAAATAAAGAAGACCGCTAATAATATTCAGGATAAATCTAAATTTGATAATATTGATGACGAGTTAGAAAATATTTTCACACGCACTTATGGACCAGTTAAACAAAGATCTGGCGAACATCAAGTAACTAAAAAAATATTTAATGAGTCAAGTTATAAATACATTCCAGAATGTTTATTAGTTGATGGCTATAATGTTATTCATGCCTGGCCAGAATTGAAAGAGTTAGCAAAAGATAATTTAGACGCAGCTAGAATGCGATTAATTGATATTATGTGCAACTATCAAGGTTACAAAAAATGTATTTTGATTTTAGTATTTGATGCATATAAGGTTAAAGATAATATTGGTTCAACTACTAAATATCATAATATTTATATCGCATATACTAAAGAAGCACAAACTGCTGATATGTATATTGAGCGGGCAACTCATGAGTTGGCAAGTAAATACAATATTACAGTGGCCACATCTGATGCGTTAGAACAATTAATCGTATTAGGGCAAGGTGGGAAAAGAATATCTTCTCGCGAACTTCGATTAGAAGTAGCACAACTTGATCAAGAAAAATTAGAAGAATTCCGACGTAAACAACCTAAGAGTCATAATTATTTATTAGAAGGACTTAAGAATTTTAATCAGGATTAGGAGTTTGAAAATGAAAAAAACATTTAAATATAATCTTAATTATATTGGTGGTATTGCTGAATATCAAAAGCGTGCTATTTATACCTTAAATCTTAAAGAAAATAGCTTTTCAGTTGATGGTATCTTCAAAAGTAGAAAGTTTTCTTATAACGATATTATTGAAGTGAAATATGGTGAAATCGAGGAATTAAAAAAACAGCTGGATCCTGTAAATGTTTTATTATTTGGACGAATGGCGTTATTAGATAGACGATTGAATCGTAAATTAAAATATTGTTTAGCTATTATTTTAAAAGAGGAAATGACTATTGTTTTTGCTGAGGAATACGATGGTACGATTAAAACAGCATATAATACACTAAGTAAAATATATAAAATGACCGGCTCTAAATAGAAGCCGGTTTTTAATTTTAGTAAATACCTTGACAGACTTTATTAATAAGATTAGTATACTAATAGTTAGGATGCTAATAATAGGAGGAAAGATGGCTAATTCATTATATTATTTATTATTTAAAACAGCGCATACACAAAGGAAAAAGAATATTCCTTTTTTAAAAGAACTGAATTTAGCACCAGGACAGCCAAAGGTTTTACGATATTTGTATGAACAGAAAAGAGAATGTTTACAAAAAGATATTACTAAAGGTTGTGATATTGAGCCTGCTACAGTTTCAATTATGCTAAACAAATTAGAAAGTAATGGTTTTATTAAACGGAATTATAGTGAGGAAAATAAGAGAAATGTATATATTCAACTTACCGAATTAGGAAAAATCACTTTTCTTAAATGGCAAGCATATCTAGATGAGCGTGAAGATATTACCTTGAGAGATTTTAGCAAGGAAGAAAGAAAACAATTTATTAATTACTTAGAGCGCCTTTATGACGCCTTGTTAAAGGAGGAATAAGATGTTCAAACAATTTTTTGGCTATTTTAAAAACTATAAAAAATATCTTTATTTAAGTGCAGTGTTTGTTATTTTAGAAACTCTTTTTGAGTTGATTATTCCTTTGATAATGGCTGATATTATTGATATCGGTGTAGCAAATAAAGATAGAAATTATATTCTGATCAAAGGGGGATTAATGATTATATGTGCGCTTTTGTCGCTTGGTTTAGGCTTATTGTATGCAAAGACTGCTGCCAAAGCAGGACAGGGGTTTGGCTATGAATTGCGAAAAGCACAATATCAAAAGATTCAAGAATTTTCGTTTAAAAATACAGATCATTTTAGTACTTCATCGTTAGTTACTCGACTTACAAGTGATGTTACTATTTTACAAAACGCTATTTGTAATGGGATTCGTCCGTTAGTTAGAGCACCTTTTATGATGTTAACTGCACTAACTATGGCAATACTAATTAATGCTAAATTAGCTGTTGTTTTTTTAATAGCTATTCCTGTTCTAGCAACATGCTTAATTATAATTATGTCAAAAGTTCGTCCTTTATATGGGAAAATGCAAAGAGCTTTAGACTCTGTCAATTCGATAGTTCAGGAAAATCTAATTGCGATCAGAGTTGTAAAGTCATATGTTAGAAAAGATTACGAACAAGCTAAATTTAATGAAGTTAATTTGAATTATCAACAAGTTTCACGTAAATCATTCCATTATGCAGTTATGAATATGCCGTGTTTTCAATTTGTGATGTATTCGACGATTATTGCAATTCTATGGTTTGGGGGTGGGATGATTCAGGTTGGAAATATGCAAGTAGGTGAATTAACAGGATTTTTAAGCTATATTATGCAAATCTTAAATTCCTTAATGATGATTTCAAATGTTTTCTTGATGTTAACTCGTTCTCTAGCTTCGGCATATCGGATTCAAGAAGTTTTTGATGAAGAAATAGATATTAAAGATGAAAAAAGTGACATAAAGATTACGAGGGGAAAAATCATATTTAAAAATGTTGCTTTTAAATATGACTTAAAAGCAAAAGAATATGTATTAAATAATATAAATTTGGAAATTGAGCCTGGTGAAACTGTTGGTATTATCGGGGGAACAGGTAGTGCCAAAACTTCATTAGTACAATTGATTCCTAGATTATATGATATTACAGCAGGGGATTTATTAATCGATGGTCATGATATAAAATCATATGGAATCGAACATCTTCGAGATGAAATTGCTATGGTATTACAAAAAAACACTCTATTTTCTGGAACGATTAAGGAAAATATTTTATGGGGTAAAGCAGATGCTAGTGATCACGAACTTAATGAAGTTTTAGACATTGCTTGTGCCAGTGAATTTATCGATGCATTGCCTAAGGGAATCAATACAGATTTAGGGCAAGGTGGAGTTAATGTTTCTGGTGGGCAAAAACAAAGGTTATGTATTGCACGTGCATTATTAAAGAAACCAAAAATTTTAATTCTTGACGATTCTACCAGTGCATTAGATACAGCAACTGAACGAAAACTAACAGATGGATTAGCATACTATTTGCCTAAGACAACTAAAATTATTATTTCACAGCGATTATCATCACTTGCCCATGCAGATAAAATTGTTATTTTAACTGATGGTAAAATTGATGATATAGGAACACCTGAAGAATTAGCAAATCGTAATCATATCTATCAAGATTTATGTAAAATTCAAGAAGGAGATAAATAATATGGCTAGAATAAACGGAACTCCACGCCCTAAAAATTTAAAGAAAACTTTAAAAGCAATGGCTAGTTATTTAACTCGACATATAGGAACACTCATAATCATTGCTATTTTAGTATTAATTAGTGCAGGTGCAAATATTTTAGGTACTTATTTATTAAAACCGGTTATTAACGATTACATTCTACCAGGTAATAATGCTGGACTATTACAAGCAATAATAACGATGGCAATTATGTATTTAACTGGTGTCGGGGCTTGTCATCTATATAATCAATTAATGGTAAAAACTGCTCAAGAAATCGTTAAAGAAATTCGTGAAGATTTATTTGATAAGATACAAAACTTACCGCTTAGTTTTTTTGATCAGCGTACTCATGGTGAGTTGATGAGTCGATTTACTAGTGATATTGATACAATTTTAGAAGCTTTAAATAATAGTTTTGCAATGTTGATTCAAAGTTTTATAATGATTGTAGGAACAATTACGATGATTATTATTTTAAATCCTTATCTATCAATCATTGTAATTGCTTCAATGGTAATGATGTTTATTTTTATTCGTTATAGTAGTAAAAAGAGTAAGCAGTATTTTAATCAACAACAAAAATATATGGGAAGTTTAAATGGTTTTATTGAAGAAATGGTCGAAGGAAGTAAAGTAGTTAAAGTTTTCAATCATGAACAGGTGAACTTTGCCGAGTTTGAAAAAAGAAATCAAGCTTTACGACAAGCAGCTACGAAAGCAGTTACTTATTCAGGAACTATGATACCAACAGTTGTCAGTATTTCATATTTGAATTATGCATTATCTGCTGTAATAGGCGGGTTTATGGCAATTTATGGGATTATGGATTTAGGAAGTTTATCATCATATTTGGTTTTTGTTCGACAAACTGCGATGCCAGTAAATCAATTTTCCCAACAAATGAATTTTATTTTGGCAGCAATGTCAGGTGCAGAACGTATTTTTGAAATTATGGATGAAAAAGTTGAAATAGATGAAGGAAGTGTCACTTTAACAAATGTTCGCAATGAATATGGTAAGCTAGTTGAGTGTCATGAAAATACTGGACTTTGGGCTTGGCGTCATCCCCGTTCTAATGGTGATGTAGAACTGGTTTTGTTAAAAGGTGATGTTCGCTTCCATGATGTTTGTTTTAGTTATGTCTCCAACCATCCTATTTTAAAAAATTTAAACTTATATGCAAAACCAGGTCAAAAAATTGCATTTGTGGGCTCTACAGGAGCTGGGAAAACAACTATTACTAATTTGATTAATCGTTTTTATGAATTAGATTCTGGCAGTATAACATACGATGGAATTGATATTAAATTAATAAAAAAAGCAGCATTGCGACAATCGTTATCAATGGTTTTGCAAGACACTCATTTATTTACAGGAACGATTGAAGATAATATACGTTACGGTAAATTAGATGCTAGTGATGAAGAAGTGGTGGCAGCAGCTAAACTAGCAAATGCAGATTCATTTATTCGGCGACTTCCGCAAGGCTATCAAACAATGTTAACTGGTGATGGTTCTAACTTATCACAAGGACAACGTCAGCTATTAGCTATCGCTCGTGCAGCAATTGCTAATCCCCAAGTTTTAATTTTGGATGAGGCTACAAGTTCTATTGATACTCATACTGAAAAATTGATTGAAAAAGGGATGGATAGTTTGATGAAAGATCGTACCGTTTTTGTAATTGCACATCGTCTTTCTACAGTTCGTAATTCAAAAGCAATCATGGTACTCGATCATGGGGAAATCATAGAACGTGGGAATCATGATGAATTAATTAATCAAAAAGGAAGATATTATCAATTGTATACTGGAAAAATGGAGTTGTCATAGAGGATATCAATAGGTATCCTTTTTTGTATTGATAAAGTGTGAAGATTGTATAAATGACCAATTTGTGTTATCCTTTAGGGGATAAGGGAATGGAGATAAGCATATGAAAAAAGTAAGATTAGTTTTGATATCTTTATTAATGTTTTTTGCTGTAACTGGATGTAGTAATGAGGATAAAAACTTATTAGACAAGGATGATCCAACGACGATTCAAGTATGGCATTATTATAATGGTGCGCAACAAGAAGAATTTAATCGTCTAGTCGATGAATTTAACAAAACAGTCGGTAAAGAAAAAGGGATAATTGTTGAGGGCTCTGGTCAAGGAACAATTTCTGATTTAGAAAGAAATGTCTTAGATTCAATTAATGGAAAAGCTGGGGCTGCAGATATTCCGAATATTTTTGCAGCGTATGGTGACACAGCTTATCAAGTGGATAAGTTAGGTTATGCAGTAGATTTAAATAAATATTTTAGTAAAGACGAGCTATCTAAGTATGTCGATGGTTATCTTGAAGAAGGACACTTTTCAAGTAAAGATACATTAAAAATTTTTCCAGTGGCTAAATCAGTAGAGTTATTTATGTTGAATAAAACAGATTGGGAGAAGTTTGCAAATGCTACGGGTGCTTCAACAAATGATTTAAATACAATTGAGGGTGTTACTAAGGTTGCAGAGCAATATTATAACTGGACTGATAGTTTGACAGCTGCTCCAAATGATGGAAAAGCATTTTTTGGTCGTGATGCTTTTGCAAATTATATGCTCGTTGGCTATCGCCAGCTAGCAACAGATATTTTTAGTAAAAAGGATAATAAAATCGTATTAAATTTTGAAGCAGATATTGCTAAAAAATTATGGGATAATTATTATGTTCCTTACATAAGTGGTTATTTTAGTTCATCAGGTAAATTTAGAAGTGATGATATAAAAATCGGAAATATTCTTGCTTGTGTTTCTTCATCTTCGAGTGTCACATATTTTCCTAAAGAAGTTATTTTAAATGACGAAGAAAGCCATTCAATTGAATTGGAGACATTTGCTTGCCCTAAATTTAAAGATGGTAAAGATTATGTCGTTCAACAAGGAGCAGGAATGGTTGTTCTCAAAAGTGAAGAAAAAGAACAACAGGCAGCTGTTGAATTTTTGAAATGGTTTACTAGTGATAAACAAAATATTGCTTTTTCAAATGCTAGTGGTTATTTGCCAGTTACCAAAAGTGCAAATGATCTTGATAAGATTACTGATGAAGTAGAAGTCAATGAGTCAGTAAAGAAAACGTTAAATACTAGTCTTAAAATGATTTCAGATAATAATATGTATACATCAGTTCCTTTTGAAAAGGGAACTGATGCAAGAAATGTTTTAGAAACAACAATGAGTAATTTAGCTAAACAAGATCGTGAAACAGTTATTACTAATCTTTCAAATGGAATGAATTTAGAACAAGCAATTAGCCAATTTAATAATGATACTTATTTTAATCAGTGGTATACTAATACTAAAAGCCAATTAGAATCATTAATTAAATAGTTCTATAGAAGGAGGATTGTGATGTTTCGTAAAATCATGAAAAACAAATCAATTTTTTCATATTTACTTGTAGTAATGTGTATTTTAGTGTTAATCGAGACAACAATCCTTGTTGGTAGCCTTTCAACTGGTGGAATGTTTGCTAAATTAAACCAGAACGCTAAAGATATTGTTGATCAGCGAGTTATTAATCGAAGCAGTTATCTTCAAAATGAAATGTTAAACAATTGGTCCAATTTATCTCAATTGACAGACCACATAAATACGACAGCTAAGCAGCTTGTTAGTGAAGGAAAGGTTGATTATGAGCATCTTGATGACAGCTCTGAAACAGCAACACCACTTATTTTGGCAGTTGTAGATCAATTGATTTCAACAATGCGCTCTCAGCATGTTACAGGGGCTTATATCATTTTTAATAATCATGACTTGGATAAGGGACTTGAAGATAAACCTGGAATATATTTAAGAGATCTTGATCCATTATCAAAAGCTTCAGCAGAAAATGGGGATTTATTAATTGAACGAGCTCCAACTGAAGTAGTTAAATCTTTAAATATTGCTACTGATTCATCATGGCGGCCACGTTTTGAATTTAAAAAAGCAAACATAAAATATTATGATTTTTTCTATACTCCATACCAGCAGGCAATTAGTAATTCACAAGAATTTTCGAGTACTGATATGGGCTATTGGGGTGGGAGTTTTCGCTTGAGAGATTCTGAAAATGAGGCTTTCACCTACTCATTACCGTTAATCAACGATCAAGGAGCTGTTTATGGTGTCGTTGGAATTGATATTACATTAGATTATTTGAACAAATTATTGCCCAGTACAGAGTTACTTGATGAAGGTAATGGAAGCTATTTGTTGGCAATCAATCAAGATGATTCATTGATTTTAAGTAATATTTTAACGAATGGAAATATTTATACGACGAAAAGTCCTACAACTGAATTAATGCAATCTGAGAATGATTATTATATCAATCAAGGTTCTAACACTTTATATAGTTCATTAAAATATTTGAATATTTATAATTCTAATACACCATACAGTAATCAACGCTGGGCTTTAGTAGGAATAGTTGATACTTCAGATTTATTTGCATTTACAAATAAAATCACTTCGATTTTGATGTTCGCAATCTTTTTAACCTTGACAGTTGGAATTGGTGGAAGTTTCATTTTTAGTTATATCATTTCAAAACCAATAAAAAAATTATCAGATGAAGTCGTAAAAGCTAATATTAAAAATAAGATTTCTTTCAGACGTACAAATATTGCTGAAATTGATCATCTTGCAAATATGATGGAACAACTAAATCAAAATGTTCGTGATACTGCCTTGAAATTCACTAATTTATTACAAATGGCAAGTATTAAGCTAGCAGGGTTCGAATATAATATAAACACTGAAGAATTGTTTATATCAGAAAACTTTTTTGAGGTTTTACTAAAATATGATGTTAATACTTCAGAATTAACAATGACAAAATTTAAAGAAACATTTGAAGGCTATAAACAATATATTGTTTCACATGATTATAGCAAAAAAGAATATCTCTTCAAAATTCCTGATGATGATAATTATGTTTTTGTGAACCTACGGCTATTGGTAAATGATAATGCATATACTGGGGTAATTGAGAATGTAACTAATACAATTGTTGAAAAGAATGTGATTGAATATGAACGTGATCATGATGCTCTAACTGGACTTTTGAATCGGAGAGCATTTATTAGGATCATGAATAGTTTATTTGAAAATGAAATAAACAAAATAAAAATAGCAGCACTATTGATGTTAGATTTAGATAATCTGAAGTACATTAATGATAATTATGGGCATGAAATTGGTGATAATTACATTTCTAAAGCTGCTGAAACATTTGTAAACAGCACCCCAGAAAATACTATTATTTCACGGATTTCTGGTGATGAATTTTTTGTTTTCTTTTATGGTTATGATGATGAAAATGTAATTAAGCAGTTAATTAATAAATTAAAGGAAGCAATTAGCAAGGCTTTTATTCCTTTGGCTGATAATAGTAATTTTCATGTCAATGCATCAGGCGGTATTGCCTGGTATCCACGGGATAGTGAATCTTTTGAAAAACTCCAACATTATGCTGATTATGCAATGTATAAGATCAAACGTACAAGTAAAGGTAATTTAACAGAGTTTAATCTCAATGATTATATTGCGGATTCTTTTTTAAGCGAAAGTAAAGAAGAATTAAACACTATTATTGAAGATCGAGCAATTCAGTTTTATTTTCAACCAATTATAAGTAGCAAAGATGGAACTATTTATGCATATGAATCATTAATGAGATCATTTATGCCATCATTAAAAAATCCCCTTGATATTTTAAAAATAGCTAAAGAGGAGGGACGTTTAGCAGAAATTGAAGAATTAACATGGTCCTCATCACTTGAAACCTTTGCCAACCATTTACGAAATGAGCGAATTAATAAAGATTGTAAAATATTTATTAATTCTATTTCAAATCAAATTTTAAGTACTAAAAAAATTGATGAGCTAGAAAAGGAGTATTCAAAGTATTTAAAAAATGTTGTTTTAGAAGTTACTGAAGTTGAGTACATTGACGAAAATTATCATCAGCAAAAAGCAGAATTAATGAAAAAATGGCAAGCAGAATTAGCATTAGATGATTATGGAAGTGGATATAATAGTGATCGAATCTTATTGCTGATTTCACCTAAATTTATTAAAATCGATATGGATATAATTCGTAATATTGATAGTGATCCTGATAAGTGTAAAATTGTTGAAAACATTGTTAATTATGCTCATGAACGGGATATGAAATTAATTGCTGAAGGAATTGAAACGATTGATGAATTAAAGCAGGTGATTAAGCTTAAAGTTGATTATCTTCAAGGTTTTTTATTAGCCAAGCCGCAATATTTACCACCTCGGATTCAAGAAGATGTGATTAAGTTAATTCAACTTTTAAATGAAAAATAGATATAGAAGGTACAGTAATGTATCTAAATATATCTTTTTGTTTAGATAAATAGATTTGTTTTAAATGGGAGCCTGTCCAAGAAAAACTTGAACAGGCTTATTAATGCTATAAAGCTTTTTTACTATTTAGGTTCTTAAGATAATAACTAACACTCCTTGTCAGGATGATTAAAACAGGAATGCTAATAACAATCGTAATTAGGATAATTTGAATTAACTTAGGTGTTAATACATGCATTTCTAAAAGTGGCCAAAAAATCGGTGTAGAGAGGATAAAGCCAATAATATCAATTATTAAAACTCCACCTCGATACCAGTTTAATGGTTTATAAATACGATAAATCATGTGAATAGACACAAAAGCAGTTGTAAAATATAGGACTGAAAAAGTTTCTGCTAACGACAATTGTAAGGTTGGTGCGAGTAATCTTATACCAGCAACGCTTAAAACTATTGCTAATGCGTTAGGTAAGGAAAAACGCATAGCATGATGACCAATTGATTCTTTTGGTTTTTCGATATTTCGTTCAAATAAAATCATAAATGAAGGGAAACCTTCAATAAACATATCCAATAAAGTCATTTGGAAAGGAATAAAAGGATAAGGTATATTCATTAAAATAGATAATATTGAAAGTAAAATCGTGTAAATTGTTTTCAAGTAATACATTGACGCAGAACGTGTAACATTATTAATAACTAGGCGACCTTCTCGAACAACTTCTACTAATGTTTGTAATTTACCATCAATAATAATAAATTGCGATACTTGGCGGGCAATATCGGAACCAGAACCCATCGCAATTGAAACATCAGCATCTTTTAATGCTAAAACATCATTTACTCCATCACCTGTCATCGCAACCTTTTGATTATGTTTTTGTAAACATAAGATCATCTGGTGCTTTTGAAAAGGACTAGCACGACCAATGACATTATAGTTTAAAATTGCATCTTCTAATTGTTGATCAGTAACGATTGTTGAAGCATCAATGTATTTTTCTGCATTAGCAACACCTGCTTGACTAGCGATTGCACTAACTGTCGCTGGATTATCACCAGATATAACTTTTACAGCAACATCATTATCACTGAAAAATTTAAGGGCTTCATGAGCATCTTTCCGAATAGGATCTTTAATAACAATTAGCCCAATCGGTGTTGTTTGTCCTAAAGTTTCCTGTAAGATATTTAATGTTGGGTGATGGCCAATTAATAAAACACGTGCGCCGCTTTTTTGCATCTCAATAATTCTTGGTGATAATTGATAATCAGGACGAATTATTTCTGGTGCTCCAACAATAATTGTTCCTATTGAATCTAGTTCAATGGCGCTCCATTTCCGGGCTGAAGAAAAAGCTATACGGTCTAATGTTTCATACTTTGCAGGGCCAGTAAAATAGTTACTAAGTGTTTTAAAAGTAATATTATTATCAAGAGATCCTTTAACAAAGGAACACATAATCTCATCCAGATCAAGATTTAATGGATTTTTTAATTTAATGACTTGTTCGATTTCCATTTTTCCTTCAGTCAAGGTACCGGTTTTATCTAAACATAGAACATCAATTCGTGATAAGGTTTCAATACTAAACATTTCTTGAACTAAAGTGTTCATTTTCCCTAATTTAACAACACTAGCAGCTAAAGATACACTTGTTAATAGAACTAGTCCTTTAGGAAGCATCCCTAGCAGAGCTGTAGCAGTGTTGACGATTGTGCTTGTAATTCCTTGATCACGAATGATATAAGCCTGATAGAGCATTAAAATACTTAATGGTAAAACTAAATAACTAGTATAACGAGTAACTTTATTAAAAGTGTTTAATAAGACAGAGCTAACAGGCTTACGAGTTCTTGCCTGATCAGTAATTTTATTTGCATAGTTATCTTTTCCAACATGTTCAACCTTACCATAGCAAGCACCGCTCAAAATAAAACTACCAGATAATAAATGGTCACCAGGCCCTTTAGAAATTGGATCAGCTTCACCAGTTAAAAGTGATTCATCAACTTCAACATTATTTTCAATAATAATTGAATCAGCACTGATTTGATTACCGGTTTCAAAATAAACTACATCATCTAGAACGATTTCTTCGTTATCGATTGAAATCGTTTTTCCCTCACGAATAACTTTAGTTTTTGGCGAAACGATCAAGTTTAATTTAGCAACCATATTTTTAGATTTTATTTCTTGTCGCGCTCTAATAACAGTATTTGAAATGACAATAACAACAAAAAATAAACTTGAATATGCTTGAACAGCAATTAGAGCAGCAGCAATAATAAAATTATAGGCATTAAAGAGGTTAAAAACATGCCCCATAATAATTTGAAAATTACTTTTAACTACTGGTTTAGGGGAAAGGTTCACTTTCCCTTCACTAATACGCTTTGCAACTTCTTGTTTATTTAAACCTTTAATTTTTCCCATAAATAACATCCTCATAAAAAACAAAATTTATCTAATTGTAATATAACTACAATTGCTTTGCAATGAATTAGCAAGAATTAACCAATACATAACAATTATAATCATAACACGCTATTTTAAAAATTCTATCATAATAAATCCTAAGAATCTCTTAATAAATCTTAAAAATAAAAATAGTTTTATTGAAATAGGTTCCATCTTTTGAAAAATCAAATTCTAGAGCCAATTTCGAAAACTACTTTTAATTATTAATATGATGATGAGGAACATAAGAATTGTCATCTATACTTTTAAAAGAATAACCTAGTGCCTGATAATGCTCGATTATTGCTGGAAGGGCATCTACCGTGGTATTTTTGGCATCTGTATCATGAGCAAGAATCACTTGATTATTGGCATTTCCAGCTGTAGCAGTAGCAATGATTTGATTAACTGGAATATTGTTTCCACCGGCATCACCTGTACCATAATTCCAATCATAAAATTGATAACCACGGTCAATTACTTCGTTTGCTAGAATACTCATGATTCCAGGACAATATTTACGTGAAATTGTATTTGAAGCTCCACCAGGGAAACGAATATACTTTGGAATAAAGCCAATTTCATTTTTAACCATGTTTCCAACTCTTTCTAAATCATTAAAATATGCGGTTACTGAAGTATAAACGGTTTTATAATCATGGCTGTAAGTATGTAAACCGATTGTATGACCTCGTTGATATGCTTCTTTGATCAAGTAATTATAGTTTTGGTTTGTACCAGTCACAAAGAAAGTTGCTTTTGCATGATATTTGTCAAGAATATCTAAAATACGTTTGGTATTTTTTGAAGGACCATCATCAAATGTCAAATAAATAACTTTTTCTTCAGTTTGAGCATAAACTCCAATTTCTTTCTTTTCAACAACTGAAACTTTCCTTTTAGCAACTATTTTATTGCCAGACCTATCTTTGCAAGTATAGGTTACAATATAATCACCTAATTTATCCAATCTTACTTTTTTGTTATCAATAGTCAATTGTGGATGTGGATCACGATTATCATTTCCTTTAACGCCAGCTAAATAATCAACCTTACCATTTAAAGTGACAGTTAGATCATTAAGACCAGAAATAGTTGGTTTTGTTGTATCTTTAGATAAAACTGTAACAGTAGCGTGCTTTGTTGATTTATTATTACTTTCATCGCTAACAATTACTGTCACTTTGACTTTTCCTTTTTTTGAAAAATTATATGCATCTTTAAAAGAAATAGTTGTTTTTGTTTCATCAACAATGTTATCAACTAACATTGTTGGATCAACATCCATTCCTGCATCTATTTCAATATTATTAATTTCAAATTTAGGCTTAGTTTTATCAACTACGTTAATATTTACTGTGAACTTTTTGCCCTGATAAATATAGGTAACAGGATAGCTGCCAATTTTATCATTTTTTAATTTAGATGTGTCGACCTTAATATCGGATGTTTGGACATTTTTAATATTTTTAATTATTTTTTGATAATCAAACTCATGGTTGATTTCTAGTATTGGGTCTTTGACAAAAGTTAACAATTGGTTATTTTTTTGCCAGATTAAATAAACTGTACTAATAATTAAAATAAATAATACTGAAATAAAGGTAATTTTTTGTTTTTTTGAAAATTTATTGAATAACTTCATTTTTCTCGACCTTTCCATAAACATTATAGGTTTCAAAAATTTATTGTCAATAAATGTCATGAAGTTGTATAATTTTTTTTAAATATGGTATAATGCCAAAAAAGGAAAGGGGGAACAAAAATGTCCAATATATATGATTATTTAAAATGGCGAGGTGATCTGTCAATGAGAATAGATCCATTTAATGATATTGATGGCTTGATTTTAAGTGAATTAGTTTATGTTGATTTTGATAAAATAGTTCCCACATTTCCCAATGAACAAAGTTATTGTTTAAAAGATGTTGCTAATAATTTTAGTCAAGTAAATAATATTGAAGAATTACTAGATGAGATATCTTTCACTAAGGAATCAATTACATTATTACAAGAATTAGCTAAATGTCCGCGTTATCAAAATATTCTGCTATCTAATTATATTAATGAACTGGACTATCAAAGTATAAAACAATTTGCAGCAATTACTTTTCAATTAGAAGATAGTAGTATTTATGTTGCTTTTCGTGGCACTGATGATACAATTTTAGGCTGGCGTGAGGATTTTCAAATGACTTATCAATTTCCAGTTGCTTCTCAGCAAAGAGCAGTTGAGTATTTGGCTAAAATTGCTGAAATCGATTTTTCTAAATCACTTTTTTATCTTTTATGCCATTGTGATTATAAAATGAAGTGGTATCAAATTTTTAGGATATATATCACCCAAAAGATATCTGGCGTTAAAATTCGTGTTGGTGGTCATTCAAAAGGAGGAAATTTAGCAGTTTATGCATCTAGTTGTGTGAATTCTAAAATATCTAAACGAATTATTGAGATTTATAATAATGACGGCCCTGGTTTTAATCAAAAAATGCTAAATACAGATAATTACCGCAATATTTCTACTAGGATAAAAAAATTCATTCCAGAAAGTTCCGTATTCGGGATAATGCTTGAGAATCTTGAAGAAAAAATAGTAGTTAAAAGTAGCGCTAAAGGTTTAATGCAACATAGTGGCTTTAGCTGGTCAGTAGAAGGAACACAATTTGTTTGTGCTACTGAAATGAGTAAGGACAGCCAAACTATGGATGCAGCTTTTAAATCATGGCTAAGTAAAGTCGACAGTAAAACACGAAAGGATGCAGTTACTGCAGTATTTTCAATTTTAGAAGCAGCTAAAATTGAAAAAATTAATGATTTTTCAGAAAAATCATTATCACATCTAATTACGGCTATTAAAGAAATCAAAAATATGAACAGCGATACAAGAAATGCATTAATTCAATTTTTTAAAACGTTAATTGTAGAGACATACGATTGTAGTCGTAAAGAACATAAGAAAAAAGATACTAATGAAAATAATTCATAAAGATTTAATAATTTCAAATTATACTTAATGTATAATTTGAAAAGAGGGTTAACATGAATAAGTTTCAAAATGCGCTGTATCGCTTTATGTCAGGTCGTTATGGATCGGATCAACTAAACAATTTTTTATTAATATTTGCATTAATTTTATTAATTTTAAATCTTTTTGTAATTCGCAATCCATATCTTGCAACAATTATTTGGATAATTTTAATTATTAATATTTTTAGGACCTATTCTCGTAATATTTATAAAAGGCGAGCTGAAAATGATAAATTTTTATCTTTAATCCAGCCTGTCAAAAAAAGAATTAATATTATTAAAAGTAATAAAAATGATAAAATGCATAAATATTTTCTATGTCCTAACTGCAAGCAAACTGTTAGAGTGCCACGTGGTCGGGGACAAATTACAATTACTTGTCCTAAATGTAAACAAAAATTTGATAAAAAAAGTTAAAAGGAAGAAACTATTTTGTTTCTTCCTTTATTCGTTTTAAATGTTTAATAATTATGAGTGCTAATTTTTCTAGCTCTTCCTGGTCATCAGGTTGAAACCGTGCAAAACAACGAGAATCTAAATCTAGAACGCCATACAAGCTATTATCTATAATCAACGGGATAACAAGTTCACTGTTTGTTGCGCTATCACAAGCAATATGACTAGGAAACTGATGAACATCAGGAACACAGTAAGTTTTAAGATTTGTTGCACAGGCACCGCATACACCTTTGTTAAAGGGGATGAGTGTACAAGCTGTTTTTCCTTGGAATGGACCTAAGATCAGCTGATTATCTTGGCAAAGGTAAAAACCAACCCAAGATATATCAGAAAAGACTTGTTTGATAAAGGCACTTGCATTGGATAATAAACTTATTTCATAATTAATATTTTCTAGTAATGCATCTAATTGTTGTTCTTTCATAAAAATCACCAAATTCATTATACATGATTTTTATGATATTTTGTTTAAAAAAAATAATTTTGGTGAAAAATATAGATAGATAAGTTAAAGGAGAATAGATATGAAACGTATTTTAAAATCAATATGCTGTTTATTGTTATTATTTGCAATGAGTTTTTCGATTGTTGGATGTTCAAACAATGATGATACTAACAAAGATAGTAATAACAATACTACCACTAATGAATCAGATGAGGATAATGGATTAGAGGGAATTGATAGTAGAGTTAAAAATAAATTTAGTAGTGACTATAAAGTTAATCGTGATGATGTAAATGAAGCAGTAAATTATATTCGTGATAATATCGATGATGTTAAAGACAAAGAGGTTGCGAAAAAGCTTTACGAACATGGTAGTTATTTAGAAATGGCTGCAGATAAGGGAGAAGTTGACGATGATAATTCAATTAGAGATTTAGGGATCAGCACAAAAGAATACGCTGCAAAAGTTTATAATGCTAAAGATGGAGAAGTTGATGACATTATAGCTGATGCTAAAGTTCGATTTGACCAATTTAAAACCGATCTTGATAGTGGTGTGGATACTGCAGTTGATAAATTTATGGATTTCTTTAAATAAGGGCACAAATTGTGCTCTTTTTTAATTTAAAAAGTGATAGAATCTTGATTCTATCACAAATATTAATCTTGATTTAATAAATAGTAGGCAATGCTACTATAGACAGTTGTTCCTGTTAACAAAACATCTTCATTAAAGTCATATGTACAGTTATGAGGTGAAGCGACTAGATCAGTTGTCAATTTCATATAAGTGCCTATTCCGCCATGTGCTTGGACAGTGGCAATCATATAGGAAAAATCATCACTACCGTCTAGCGGGCTTAAATCCTCTTTGGCAACTTTAATATCACCTAAATGATCGATACAAATATGGCGAATTAAATCCATCATTTTTTTATCACAGTCAAGCGAATAAGCTTTGCCCATCTCGTTTATCTCTACAATGGTATCGTGCATTAATGCTGCTCCTCTAATAACATCCCGAGCATAAACTTCCATATAATTATTCAATTCTGTAGTGGCACCACGTACTTCGATTTCTAATTTAGCTGTTTCTGGGACTACATTTCTTCCTGTTCCTGCTCTAATTGTACCAACATTGATACGGGTACAACCATCACTATTACGTGGAATTGAATGAAGATTTAGGATACATGAAGCAGCAGATAATAAGGCGTTTTTGCCGAATTGTGGCATTCCTGCAGCATGAGAAGAAACACCATGATAGGTTACGTCAAGTTTTGTTGTTGCAAATGTTTCGTTCATTCCCAAATAAATATCATAATCTTCCCCTTCGACCTGCTGCCAAATATGACCCGCAAAAATATAATCAACGTCATCAAGAATTCCGCTTAAAGCAATACTTTTAGCGCCACGTACACCTTCTTCAGCAGGCTGAAAAATTAATTTGATTGTTCCATGTAGTTGTTCCTTTATTTGTGCTAGTATTTTGGCCACAGTTAATCCCATGGCAGTATGACCGTCATGACCACAAGCATGCATAGCACCAGGATTACAAGAAATAAAGCCATTTTTACCAGGATTATGATCTGCTGAATCATCTTCAGTAATGCTAAGAGCATCTATATCAAAACGAATTGCTACAACAGGTCCAATTCCGTTGTGCATTACTCCAACGACCCCGGTAAAACCATTCTTTACTTTTTCTATGTAATAGGGGTCGGCTCCTTGAAGGAGGGCACGATTGTAATTTAAAGTTAATAGGCGTTTACTTGGTAATCCCATCCGGAACTCTTCACGCATAACTTCCTTGCCAACTGAGACTTGGTACCCTAAACTATCAAGTCTACGGGCTACTAGTGAAGCAGTTCGCATTTCTAACCAGCCGCGCTCAGCATATTTATGAAAATCACGTCGAGTTTGAATTGTTTCTTGGTGGTATTGTTGTGCCAATAATTTTATTTTATTATACATAATATACCTTCTTCCTTTATTCTATTCTATCAATATTTATGTTATTTTGGCAACAATAAAGGCTAAGGAAAATCCTTAACCTTTTGACAATCTCTTTTTTCGACGTTTTTCAAGAAATTCTTTAAATATTTTTATATATTTAAATAGTTCAGCAGACAAGTCAACAATAATTGATGAAAACGCAATTAATCCTAATAGTATCATTAGCCAGTTAAATGAAACGCCTGTTAATTCTAAAATTGACTGCCCGATCATCATTGAAATATAGTAACAAAATTGAGTTGAATAAATAATAAACTTGCGATATTTAGTTAGTGGTCTATATATCTTTAAAAGAGCTATTGTATAATTCCATCCTGTAAATAAAACACAGACAGTTGAAAGCATGTTAGGATCATAATTCAAAGTAAGACCAATATTTGTAATTAAAGTAGCTCCTATGGCAATTGTAAAAGCAGAAGGGAAAGACTTTTCTAAAACGGTTTCTAAAAAATTTCCTTCAACTCGTGCAAAGTTAGCTTCATATGTCAAGAAGAAAGTTGGTATTCCTACACCACATGCGCTGATAAGTGATAATTGTATTGGCTCAAAAGGGTAGGCTTGACCAAAAAAGATAGTTGAAATAGCTATGAGAGCAGAAAATATAGTTTTAATCAAAAACATAGATGCTGACATCGTAATATTATTAATAACACGCCGTCCTTCATCAACGATATGAGGCATTGCATCAAAATTGTTATCAAGCAAAACTAGATTTGCTGCATTTTTAGCTGCATCACTTCCTGATGCCATTGCAATAGAGCAATCTGCCTCTTTAAAAGCTAGAACATCATTGACTCCATCTCCAGTCATTGCAACAGTGTGACCCTGTTGTTTTAAGGCAACGACCATAGCCTTTTTTTGTTGCGGAGTGACTCTCCCAAAGACCGAATATTTATTTAAAGCTTCTGCTATTTCTTCAGAAGTTGAAAGGGTAGTTGCATCAACATAATGGTGGGCATTATTCAATCCAGCTCGTTTCGCGATAGATGAAACTGTAATCGGATCATCACCAGAAATAACCTTTAAATCAACACCTTGCTCGTTAAAATAAGCTAATGTTTCTTTAGCGTCTTTCCTAATTACATCACTTAACACAATAATACCTAAAGGCTCTAAATCGACAGGCAAAGCTTCATTACTCATTACTTCATCAGTATGTGCCAAAACTAAAATACGATAGCCTTCACTAGCATAGTCAACACATTTTTCTTCCAATTCTTCATTTCCCTTTGGAAATAAAAACTGATAAGCTCCAATATAATATGTACCACGATTAAAATAGGAGGTACCACTATATTTTCGATCAGAACTAAAAGGGATAACAAAATATGGATTAAAATTAGTTTTTGTTTGATAATGCTCTTTTAATGCTTGAGCAGTGACATTAACATCTGTTAGAGAATGCATTAAGTTTCCAACGATTTCACTAATATCAACATTGCTCATTTTAACATCAAATTCAACTTTCATTGTTCCTTCAGTAATAGTCCCGGTTTTATCTAAGCATAAGACATCAACACGTGCCAAAGTTTCAATGCAAAATAATTCCTGAACTAAAGTATTCTGTTTTGCTAATCGTAAAACACTTAAGGTCAAAGCAACACTTGTAAGCAGCACTAAACCTTCTGGAATCATTCCTAGTATAGCAGCAACGGTACTAACGATTGAGCTGTTAAATGTTTGATTTCCATAAAAAAATTGCTTTAAAAATAATAGACCGCCAATCGGTAAAATAACGATGCTTACATATTTTAAAATTTTATTTAAACAACGATTTAATTCAGAATTATGTTTCTTTAAACGTTTTGCTTCCTGTGTAATCTGATTCATATAGTTATCATCCCCAACGTGAATAACTTTACAAATTCCTTTACCAGAGGTAATAAAGCTACCGGAATACAAAGTATCGCCATTTTGTTTTAAAACAGGATCTGATTCACCAGTGAGCAGTGATTCATTAGTCTCCATATGCCCATCAATTAAAATACTATCAGTTGGAATCTGGGCTCCTGTAGTTAAGACAATATAATCATCCAGAACGATCTGATCAATATCAATTTCTTTTAATTCATCATCACGAATAACTTCAACGTGTGAGGTAGTAAGAATAGATAGGCGATCTAACGTTCTTTTCGCTTTAATCTCTTGATATATTCCAGCGATCGTATTAATAATAATTACTAAAATAAATAGTGTATTTTTATATGAACCAACAAAAAGTACTAAGCCGAGTAAAGCAGCATTTAAAATATTAAAAAAAGTAATTGTATTATTTAAAAAAATCTGTTTATAAGATTTAGTGATTTTATTATCGACCGTGTTGATTTTACCATTACTTATACGCTGATTAACTTCAGCGGTTGATAAACCATGATAATCTTGATTATTTATTTTCATATAATTCTCCTCTTTAGAATATTTTAACTTAATTATAATGATTAAACAATAAGTTAAAATTAATCATCTCATTAATTTTACTTAAGAATATATTAAATGATTCTAAAGTTAATTGGACAACTTGTTATTGTATACAATTTGTCACAAAGATTGTATACAATCAAAAGAAGAAGTGTTATAATAAAACTACTTAAATTTATGGGGGTGCTTATATGAGTCAATTTATTGATGGTTTTATTGAAAAAGCAAAAGAAAGTAATAACAAGATAGATAATGAATTATATTCAAAATTTGATGTAAAAAAAGGATTACGGAACGAGGATGGTACTGGGGTATTAGTAGGCTTAACCAAGATTGCTGATGTTGTAGGGTATAAAAAAATTGATGGTAAGAAAGTTGACTGTGATGGGGAGCTTTATTATCGTGGAATCGCAGTATCAGACATTATCAATAAACGCGAACCGCATCAACGCTTTTTATTTGAAGAGACTTGTTTTCTGATCTTGTTTGGCTATTTGCCAAACAAAGAGGAATTAGAAAATTTTAAAAAGGAGCTATCTGAGCGTTATGAATTACCACCGCATTATTTGGAATCTAAAATTCTTGGGTTTCCATCTAAAAATTTAATGAATAAATTACAACAGGAAGTTTTGATGTTATATTCGTATGACGAGGATCCAGATAATATTAGTCCTTCATCAACAATGTACAAAGGATTGAATCTAATTGCTAAAATTCCTTCAATTGTTTGTTATGCATATCGTAGTAAAGTGCATTATTTTGACAAAGAAAGTTTATATATTCACCAAATTAGGCCAGATCTATCAATTGCAGAGAATATCTTATATTTATTGCGTGACCATAAACACTTCACACCTAAAGAAGCTGAAGTACTCGATATGTGCTTAGTTCTGCATGCTGATCATGGTGGTGGTAATAATTCAACGTTTACTAATGTTGTAATAAGTTCGACCGGAACAGATATTTATTCGAGTTTTGCTGGGGCAATTGGTTCTTTAAAAGGTCCTAAGCATGGTGGGGCAAATCTTGCTGTAATGAATCAAATGAAACTGATAATTAATGAAATTGGTCTAGATGCAAGTGATGAACAAATTAATGAGATCGTCGAAAGAATTTTAGATAAACAATACAATGATAATAGTGGATTGATTTATGGGATTGGTCATGCTGTATACACGGTTAGTGATCCGCGTTGTGTTATTTTAAGACAACAATGTAGCGAACTAGCTCTTGAAAAGGGGCGAGAAGCAGAATTTGATTTCTATTATCGTTTTGAACAGGCTGCTATTCAGGCAATAAAAAATCGTAAAGGAATTACTGTTTGTGCGAATGTCGACTTTTATAGCGGACTAATATATGATATGTTGTGTATTCCAACAGAACTATATACATTGATGTTCGTAGTTGGTCGAGCAGTTGGATGGTTAGCTCATAATATTGAAAATAAATTATATTCAGGACGGATTATTCGTCCCGCTGCTAAATATGTTGGAGAAACATATGAATATATACCTATGAATAAACGAAAATAAGAACATACCGATGTTCTTATTTTTATATTTATAAGAAAAAACTGGAGTGTCTCCAGTTTTATTTGATGTGACGAACCCAACCATATTTATCTTCTAAACGACCCCACTGGATCCCGGTTAAAGTATCATATAATTTTTGTGTCAAGTCACCAGTTTTAAAATCATTGATAATAACTTCTTCACCTTTATAATAAAGTTGACCGACAGGGGAAATTACAGCTGCTGTTCCAGTTCCAAATGCCTCTGTCAATTTACCATTGCGACCAGCTGCCATTAATTCATCGATACTTAATTCACGTTCTTCGACTTCATATCCCCAATCTTTAAGAATATGGATGATAGAATCACGAGTAACTCCTGGTAATACTGAACCTTCTAAAGGTGCTGTAACAACTTTACCATCAATTACAAACATTACATTCATTGTTCCTACTTCTTCGACATATTTGCGATGTACACCATCAAGCCAAAGAACTTGAGTATAACCATGAGATTCTGCTTTTACTTGAGCTGCAATACTGGCAGCGTAATTACCACCACATTTAGTGAATCCAGTGCCACCTTTAACGGCTCTTACATATTCATCTTCAACCCAAATTTTTACAGGATTTACACCTTCAGGATAGTAATTACCAACTGGTGATAAAATGATAATAAAAGTATAAGTTTTAGCAGGATGTACCCCAACACCAGCTTCACTTGCAAACATGAATGGACGAATATATAAAGAAGTATCTTTTGCAGTTGGAATCCAATCCTGTTCATATTTAACAATTGCTTCAACCGCTTCTACAAACATTTCTTCAGGTAATTCAGCCATGCAAATACGTCTATTTGAATTAATCATTCTTCGAGCATTCATTTCTGGTCTGAATAAAGTTATGTTACCGTTAGGATCACGATATGCTTTTAAACCTTCGAAAGTCTCTTGGGCATAGTGAAGTACCATTGTAGCAGGATCCATTGGAATTGGTGCGTATGGAACGATGCGTGCATCATGCCATCCTGTTCCTTCTGTATAGTCCATCATAAACATATGATCAGTAAAATAATTTCCAAAACCTAAATTATCTTGATTTGGTTTTTCTTTTAGAGTTTTCGCTCTTTCAATTTTGATTTCCATTATTAAACAACCCCCTTAATTTATTTATAAGTATACTCTCATTTAGCTAGTGATACAAGATAGAATTTATCTAATAAACTATGATAATGTAACTAATTATGTTCTTATCCTAAAAAAAGCAATTAGTTTGTTGGAAACGAAGATTATATGATAAGATATATAGTAGTATAAATATTTGCAGAAGTTAAAATTCTAAGGCCATTAATAGTTATGAATAGTAAATTATAAAGGAAGGAATAGTTATGTTGAAAATATTAATATGTTGTGGCGGAGGATTCTCTTCTAGTTATGTAACTGAGAGAATGAAAAAAGAAGTAGTTGAGAAAGGATTACAAGAAGAGGTTTATCTTGAATTTTATCCGTTTTCTCTTGTTAAAGAAAAAGAAGCTGATTTTGACATAATTATGTGCTGCCCTCACTTAAAAATTTATGTTGAACGTCTTTTACAGGAGACGACCATATCAGTTCCAATTTATCTGTTACCGCCTAAAATGTACGGTTTTATGCAATTAGAAGAAATAGTTGCAGATGCAAAAGATATAATTGAAATTTATCGGACGTTCCCTAATAATCCAGTTCATTTTCCTGGTGAAGAGAAATTATTACGGATTACTCGTGGTGTTGCATATCGAAATGTTAATAAAAAAAGATAGCTGTTTTAAATCTTCAATACAGCTATCTTTTTTTATTAATAATTTTCATATGTAAATTTTCCATAATATCAATTGATTTCTGTTCAAGAAGGGGGTCGTTGCTTGCAATTCCTAAACAATCAATAATGATAGATGCTTCGGGTAAGGCCGCTTTAATAATTATTGCATTAGATATTACACAGATATTTGAAACGACACCGACTAAAGTAATTTCATTGTATTGTTTATTTTTTAAATAATTACCTAATGCTAATGAGCCAAAAGTTTCTTTTATTATTTTTTTATCATTTTTTGCTAAATCATGGATTTTTCCATATAGTTGCCATCCTTCAGTGTTTTCAAGACAATGCGCAACAGGAAGATTTTTTCCTTCTTGGGTAGTTAAATAATTTTTTTGATGAGTGTCATAAGTAAAAATAACATCATCGTTGTTATTATGGTATTCCTTGATAAGATCTGCAAGATAGTCTTCCAAGTCCACTGCTTCCTGGAATCCTAAACTACCATTTACAAAATCATTTTGATAATCAATCACTACTAGTAATTTTTTCATGTGAATCCTCCATACTTTTTAAAATATTTTATCATTATTGATTGACAATGTAAATATATGGATATATAATCATATTGTCATATGAATAAATATTCATACGAAAGGAGATAAGAAATGGATAAAGTAGTAAACGAAGCTATTGTTAATAAAGTTGCTGCAGCATTGCCGGAAGAGGAAATTCTTTATGATGTTGCTGAGTTGTTTAAAGTTTTTGGTGATTCAACTAGAATCAGAATTATTTGTGCTTTGTTTGAATCAGAAATGTGTGTATATGATTTAGCGGCGTGTTTAGATATGACACAGTCTGCTATTTCACACCAATTAAGAATTTTAAAGCAAGCAAACCTAGTTAAATTTAGGAGAGATGGGAAATTGATGTATTATTCACTTGATGATGAACACGTTAAGCAGATATTTGACGCTGGGTATAAACATGTAATTGAGTAAGGAGAGGGTATTTATGAAACTTAAGTATAGTTTGAAAGGTTTAGATTGTGCTAATTGTGCTCAAAAGGTTCAAGAGCGAGTTAGTAAACTTGAAAATGTTAGAGAGTGCAGTGTTGTGTTCGCAACGACAAAAATGTTTGTTGAAACAGATACTGATTTGTTTGATGAATCAAAAATTGTTGAAGCTGTTAAAAGCGTTGAACCGGATGTAGAAGTAATCAATTTATCAAAAAATGGTCAAGATTATAATGTTTCTAATAATCACGAAGAATGTAACGGTGAACATGATCACAAACATCATCATGATCACGAGAAATGTGGCTGCGGACACGAGCATGAACATCACCATGATCACAAGGAATGCAGCTGTGGACATGACCATGAGCATAATATTGAATCAGTTCAACATGGTGATTTAAAAGGTGCGATTAATATTAAAATCAGTGGATTGGATTGTGCAAATTGCGCTATGAAAGTTGAACAAGCAATTAATAAAATGAATGAAATCGATGAAGCAATGATTATTTTTTCTACTGAAACACTGAAAGTAAAACCTAAGACATCGATTGCTCAAAATGAATTATTGAAAAAACTACAAAAAGTAGTTGATCAAGTTGAAGACGATGTGACTTTGACATTAAAAGATGAAATTAAAGTAGTTGAAAAACCAAAATTATTTGTTCCTAAGGAACATCTTGGGTTAATTGGTGGAACCTTAGTTTATATTGCTGGTATTATAGCGGGCGAGTTTGATTATGCAGCAATTGTTTATGGAATTGCATATTTATTAGTAGGGTATAAAGTTATATTAAAAGCATTAAAGAATATCAGGCGTGGTGAGGTTTTTGATGAAAATTTCTTAATGTGTATTGCAACGATTGGAGCATTTTGTATCAGTGACTATAAAGAAGCTATTGCAGTTATGTTATTCTATTCTGTTGGAGAAATTTTTCAAGCATATGCAGTTAATAAAACAAGAACTTCAATTAGTTCATTAATGGATTTAAAAAGTGATTACGCTAATTTATTAGTGGGTGAGGAAATAAAAAAAGTTGCTCCAGAAGAAATTAAGATTGGTGACGAGATTATTGTTAAAGTTGGTGAAAAGGTACCTCTTGATGGAGTTGTACTTGAAGGTGCTAGTACTCTAGATACATCTAGTTTAACTGGTGAAACACTGCCGCGTAATGTTAGCAAAGGTGACGAAGTATTAGCAGGCGTAGTTAATTTAACAGGAATTATTAATCTTAAAGTATCTCAGGTTTATGAAGATTCAACTGTTTCAAGAATTTTAGATTTAGTTGAAAATGCAGCTAGTAAAAAAGCTCCAATTGAACAATTTATTACACGCTTTGCAAGAATCTATACGCCAACTGTTGTATTTTTGGCTGTTGCACTTGCAATTGTTCCAATGCTGATTTTTAAAGATGCAGTATTTACAGATTGGTTATATCGGGCTTTAACTTTCTTAGTTGTCTCATGTCCATGTGCATTGGTTATTTCAATTCCATTGGGACTATATGCAGGATTAGGGAAAGCAAGTAAAGTTGGGGCATTAATCAAAGGCGGTAATTATCTTGAATTATTAAAGGATATTGATACTGTTGTGTTTGATAAAACTGGAACACTTACAGAAGGTAGCTTTGAAGTTGTAGAAATTAATGGTGCCGATGACTTATTGATGCTTGGAGCATATGGTGAAAGTATGTCAAATCATCCAATTGCTAAAAGTATTTTAAGAAAATATGGTCAAGAAATTGATCAAAAGCGAATTAGTGACTTTAAAGAGATAGCAGGTAAAGGTATTGAAGTTAAAATTGATGATAAAGTATATAATTTAGGTAATAAATCTTATATTGAAGGTTTAGGAATTACAGTCAATAATCCATCTACAGTAGGGACAGTAGTGCATATTGTTTGTCAAGGTAAATATTTAGGTAATATTGTTGTCGCAGATAAAATAAAAGAAACTACTATTGAAGGAATCAAACATCTGAAAAAATATGGTATTAAAAATACTGTAATGTTGACAGGGGATCGTAGCGAAGTAGCCGAAGATATTGCTAAAAAAATTGGAATTGACACAGTTTATAGTGAGTTGTTGCCACAAGATAAAGTAATTCAAGTAGAAACTCTAATCAATCAGGGAGCAAAATTATCATTTGTCGGTGATGGTATTAATGATGCACCAGTTCTAGCTCGAGCTGATTTAGGAATTGCTATGGGTGGTGTTGGAAGTGATGCCGCTATTGAAGCAGCTGATATTGTATTGATGAATGATGATATTGTTACGATTGGTGAAGCAATCAGTATTTCACAAAAAACAAATAAAATTCTAAAACAAAATGTGACTTTTACATTGATTATTAAAATTGGAGTCTTATTATTAACAATGTTTGGATACGCCAATATGTGGATGGGTGTGTTTGCTGATGTTGGAGTAACATTGATTGCAATCTTAAATTCAATGAGAATATTACGATAATTGATTAGGACTGGTTAGCCGGTCCTAATTTTCTTTAATTTAAAGTTAGAGTCTATAAACTTTATTTGATATGGTGTATAATTTAGCGCGGAGGATATTTATGGAGAAGGTAATTATATTAGGAACAGGAAATGCAGGTGTAAAAAATTGTTATAATACTTGCTTTGCTTTGAAAAATAAAAATGAATATTTATTGGTTGATGCCGGCGGTGGAAATGGTATTTTAAAGCAGCTCGAACTGGCAAAGATCGAATTATCCCAAATAACAAATATGATTGTTACGCATAGCCACACTGATCATGTATTGGGAGTAGTATGGATTTTTAGAATGGTTGCAACCAAAATCAAAAGTGGTGAATATGACGGTAACTTCAACATATACTGTCATGATGAATTGGTTTCTACAATAAAAACAATTATCAAACTAACAGTACAAGAGAGGCTCTATAATTTAATTGATGAGCGCATATTTATTAATGAAGTACAAGATGGACAAAAAATCACAATTTGTGAACATCTTGTGACTTTCTTTGATATTTACTCAACAAAAGCAAAACAATTTGGTTTTTCGATTGAATTAGATGATGGAAAATTGACATGTTTAGGTGATGAGCCATTCAATGAATTATGTTATCAATATGCTGTTGATTCAAAATGGTTATTAAGTGAAGCTTTTTGTTTATATCAAGAACGTGATTTTTTTAAGCCATACGAAAAGCATCATTCAACAGTAAGAGAAGCTAGCGAACTAGCACAAACATTAAATATCAAGAATTTGATTTTATATCATACTGAGGAAAAAAATCTTAGTCATCGTAAAAAATTGTACACTGATGAAGCAAAGCAATATTTTAATGGAAATATCTTTGTGCCTGATGATCTGGAAGAATATAGGTTGTAGGAGGAGTAACATGACACTAGATAAATTAATTCCAGGAATGAGTGGGAAAGTTACGATTGTTCACGGAGAGGGCTTATTGCGTCGTCGTTTGTTGGAAATGGGATTGACTCCAAAAACAGTTGTAAAAGTTCGCAAGATTGCACCGATGGGTGATCCTATTGAACTTTATTTACGAAGTTATGTTTTAACGATTCGTAAAGATGATGCAGCGATGATTGAAGTAGAGGTGATTAGTGATGCCAACTAAAACAATAGCTTTAATTGGAAATCAGAATTGTGGTAAAACAACTCTTTTTAATGCTTTAACTGGTTCGAATCAGCATGTTGGTAATTTTCCAGGTGTAACAGTTGAACAAAAATCTGGAACTATTAAAAAACATCCATCGATTAAATTAGTTGATTTGCCAGGAATATATTCATTAACACCATATACAATGGAAGAAATCGTCTCAACTGATTTTTTGATTAAAGAAAAACCATCAATGATAATAAATATTATCGATGCGACTAGTATTGAACGGAATTTGTATTTAACAATGCAGCTTTTAGAATTAAATATTCCAATGATTTTGGCGCTGAATATGATGGATGAGGTTATTAGTAGTGGTAATAGCATTGATGTAGAAGGATTACAACAGGCGTTAGGAATACGGGTTATTCCGTTATCAGCAAGTAAAAATGAGGGAATTGAAGAATTGATCGAGGCTATTGAAACAACTCTAAAAGAAAATAACTGTTCACATTTAGATCTTTGTTCAGGTGAGATTCACAAAGCGATACATTCAATAACCCATTTGATTGAAGATAATGCAGTTAAGGCAAAACTACCAAAACGTTTTGCCGTTACAAAAATTATTGAGGGTGATAAAGATATTATCAGGCAATTACATCTTGATGTTCAGCAACTTCATATTATTAAACATATTATTGAGGATATGGAAGAAAAGGAAGGCTTGGATAAAGATGCGGCCTTAGTGGATATGCGCTATCAAGTAATTGAAAATATCACACGACAAACTGTTTTTAAAGAGCAAGAAACTGCGGGTCAAGTACGTTCTGAAAAAATAGATTCTATTTTAACTCATAAATATTTTGGAATACCAATCTTCATTGTCGTTATGCTAATGATTTTCTTTCTGACCTTTAATGTTATTGGTGCACCGTTACAGTCATTAATGGAAATAGCAGTTGATTTTATCGGGAGTACGATTATTACATTTTTAACTAATCATCAAGTTGCACCTTGGCTAATTTCGCTACTGCGAGATGGAGTAATTGCTGGAGTTGGAAGTGTTTTATCATTCTTGCCGTTAATTGTTGTATTATTCTTTTTTCTATCGATGTTAGAGGATAGCGGATATATGGCACGGGTAGCTTTTGTAATGGATAAGCTGTTAAGAAAAATAGGTTTATCTGGTAAATCTTTTGTTCCGATGTTAATTGGATTTGGGTGTTCTGTACCTGCAATTATGGCTTCACGAACATTATCGTCTCAACGTGATCGTAAAATGACAATTATTGTGACACCATTTATGTCATGCAGTGCTAAATTGCCAATATATGGGATGATAATTGCAGCTTTTTTTAGTACGAAAGCCCCACTGGTGATGATTACTATATATTGTATTGGAATTTTAGTTGCAATTTTTTCTGCATTATTATTAAAAGCGACAATTTTCCCTGGTGATCCAATTCCTTTTGTAATGGAATTACCAAGTTACCGAATCCCAACAGCTAAAAATGTGATTATGCATATGTGGGAGAAAGCAAAGGATTTTTTAAAAAAAGCTTTTACAATTATTTTTATTGCATCTTTATTAATTTGGTTTTTACAAAGCTTTAATTTTCGTTTTGAAATGGTCACTGATAGTTCAAAAAGTATTTTAGCTTACATCGGAAATAAACTATCATTTATTTTTGCACCTTTAGGATTTTCTGATTGGCGCTTATCGACATCTTTGATTACTGGAATAACAGCAAAAGAATCGGTTGTCTCAACCTTATCTGTCCTTACTAATTCAAGTAGCCCGGATGCTTTATATCATGCTTTGAATACTTTACTTACACCAGCAAGTGCATTTGCTTTTTTAACCTTTACAGTATTATATATGCCTTGTGTGGCTGCTTTTGCGGCAACAAAACGAGAACTTGGTTCTTGGCTACAGGCAATCTTGACAGCAGGTTATCAAACAGGAATTGCTTACGTAGTTGCTTTTATTGTTTATCATTTAGCTTTATTGATTTCTTGATTGACAAATAATATAATTATAAATAGATAACCAATGAAAGGACTTACATTATGGATAAAAATTTAGGAACTATTATTAAAATTAAACAAGATGGGATGATCAAAGCGTTTGAACAAAATAATATGCAAATTACTTTTGTTGATAACTTTGAACAATTACATAATTATTTAAAAAAATATTTATGTAATCACAAAACAGTTGCCTTAGGTGGTTCGATGACTTTATTTGAAACAGGAGTAATTGATTTAATTCATCAATCTGATGTTTTATTGCATGATCGCTATCAAGAGGGATTAGAGCGAGAACAAATGCAGGAAATATTCAGAAAAGCTTTTACTAGCGATTTATTTATAACGAGCACAAATGCTCTAACTACAAATGGATGTTTATACAATGTTGATGGAAATGGAAATCGTGTTGCAGCTATGATCTATGGTCCAAAAGAAGTTATTGTAATCGCTGGGAAAAATAAGATTTTTGATAGTGAAGAAGAAGCAATCAATCACATTAAATCAATTAGTGCTCCCGCAAATGCTGTTCGTTTAAATAAAAAAACACCATGTACTAAAACAGGGACATGTATGAATTGTTTATCAGCAGATAGAATATGCAGCAGCTATGTCAAATTGGGGTATCAAGGTAACATTAATCGAATTAAGATCGTTATTGTTGATCAAGATTTAGGTTATTAAGATGAAGAGTGGAATTTTATTTCCTTTATCAAGTTTTCCTTCAAAACATGGGATTGGTGATTTAGGAAAAGAAGCTTATAAGGTCATTGACCAGCTTGCTGCAAATAAAGGTCAATATCTTCAAATTTTGCCATTTCATCCTTCTACTCAAGCTAATTCACCATATCGTGCGGTAAGTACATATGCCGGAGATGAAATCTATATTAATTTAAACAGTTTAGTCGAAAATGGGCTGTTAGATGAAGTACCTGAATATTATTCTGAAACATCAAATGTTGATTATGACAAAATCAGAAAATTTAAGCATAAATATTTATTATTGGCATATAACAATTTTAAGGGCAATGATCAGTACGATCGTTTTTTAACTAAATGCCCTTGGGTTTTTGATTATGCTCTCTACTGTACGTTTGCTTCAATTAATAAAAGTTATGATTGGGCATCATGGCCGACTGAATTTAAAGATTATCCTAAATATCATCAGGTAAATTTAACAAAATATACAGAGCAGATTGCTTACTATCAATTTGTTCAATTTATTTTTTATCATCAATGGTTTTCATTTAAAAAATATGCTAATGATAAAGGAATCAAAATTATTGGTGATATGCCATTTTATGTTGATCACGGTTCAGTCGAAGTATGGTTGGATAATCAGTCATTTTTATTGGACGAAGCGGGTTATCCAACAAGTGTTGCTGGTGTTCCACCCGATTATTTTAGTCCTACTGGGCAATATTGGGGAAATCCTCTTTATGATTGGAAATATCTAAAATTTAATAAATTTAAATTTTGGACTGATCGAATTGGCTGGGCTAGTAAGATCTTCGATATTACTCGTATTGACCACTTTCGAGCATTTGATTCGTATTGGGATATTCCTGTTGATGCACCAACAGCGATTGAAGGAAGTTGGAAATATGCTCCCGGCTACGAACTATTTGATCAATTATATGCCTCTCTAGGAAGTATTGATTTAGTAGCAGAAGATCTAGGTTATCTGCGTCCTGAAGTTATTGAATTAAAAAATCATTATCATTTCAAAGGAATGAAAGTTTTTCAATTTATGTTAGATGATGGTTTTAATGATCTTGAACATTCATATTTTTATCCCGGAACTCATGATAACGAAACAATCAAAGGATGGAGCGATAGCCTTAATGAAGAAGCATTGAATAAAATAAAGAAAATAGTTGATGAAAAACTGCCGCTAAATTTAGCAATTATTAAATTCTGCTTACATTCCAATGCCAGTGATGTAATTGTTCCAGTTTGGGATTTGCTGGAAGTAGATAATGAACAACGGTTTAATATTCCGGGAGAAGTTAATGATACCAATTGGACTTATCGTGTATCAAACATGAGTTTAGTTGAGAAAGCTTTTAAATTATTTAATAAACTAAAAAGTGAGGATTAAAATGAGTTATAAAAAAATAGATGTCAATGAATTAAGTTTAAATCCGTTTAAAACAATCGGAAAAGATTGGCTTTTAATTAGTGCTGTCAAAGATGGAAAAATAAATACAATGACTGCCTCTTGGGGTAGCGTTGGAGTGATCTGGAATAAAAATGTTGTGACTGTGTATATTAGACCACAGCGATATACTAAGGAATTTGTAGATAGTGCAGATTATTTCACGTTAACTTTTTTTGATGGCTATAAAAAAGAATTAGGGGTTCTAGGTTCAAAATCTGGACGTGACAGTGATAAAATAAGAGAAGTTGGTTTTAATGTTGAGATGATTAATGAACAGCCTTTATTCAAACAAGGCACAATGGGAATGGTTTGTAAAAAATTATATCGGGGTAAAATTGAACCAACAGGGTTCATTGATGTTTCTCTAGATGTGAAAAATTATCCAGATCATGATTATCATTATATTTATATTGGTGAAATAGAAAGTATTTATGTAAACGAAAAAGATTAATCTTTTTCGTTTATTTTTGCATATTAAGGACATACTTTAATTGGTGAGAATATGCAGATATTAGAATATATAGTTGTCCCTGTTATATCATTAGCAGTTCTATTTGGAATAACAAAAATGATGGGATATCGACAAGTTAGCCAATTAAATATGTATGATTATATAAATGGAATTACAATTGGGAGTATTGCCAGTGAGCTAGTCATGGGTGGGTTTGATAATATGTTAAAGCCGCTTATTGCTATGATCGTATATACAATTGTAATAATTATCCTTTCCAAACTAGCAAGTACTTCTTTAACGATGAGAAATATTATTGACGGGCATCCGGTGGTTTTATTTGAAAATGATCAAATATATAATGAAGAATTGGAAAAGGCTAAACTTGATGTTGATGAATTTTTAATGCAATGTCGAATAGGGGGCTACTTTGATTTAAATGAATTACAGATGGTTGTATTAGAAACAAATGGAAGCTTAAGTTTTTTTCCAAAAGAAAAATATCGTCCTACTGTGGTCAATGATTTAAATATTAAAATTAACAAAGTTAATCCGCCGACTTTATTAGTTAAAGAAGGAACGATTTTTCATGAAAATTTAAAATCAATTAATCATGATGTTGATTGGCTTGAGCGGGAACTAAATGTTTTAGGAGTACCGTTATCAGATATTATTTTAATGTATCAAGAGGATAATAGTAATCTAGTTGTATACACTATTAATGAAATTGAAAAAAAATTTAATTAATGCGTGAGTTGAAATTTAGACAACAAATAGGAAGTATTATTACTTCCTATTTGTTATTTTTTCGATATTTATCATAAATGATTTTCAAACCTTTAAAGGTTAAATCAGGGTCGTATATATCAATTAAATCGGTTTCATTAAAAATAATCCGACCTAGTCCACCAGTAGAAATAACTTTAAGTTTCTCATTATACTCGGCTTTAATTTCACGAATAATATTTTCAGTTAATCCAATATATCCATAGATTATTCCAGCTTGCATACTAGATACAGTATTTTTGGCGATTACACTTTTAGGTTTTTTGATTTCAATTTCTGGTAATTTTGCTGCCTGACTAGATAGCGCATTAATACTAATGCCAATCCCGGGAGCTGTTGCACCGCCTAAAAAATCACCATCTTTACTTATTACATCAAAAGTAGTCGCAGTTCCAAAATCGATTACAAGGCAAGGGCCACCGTGAATGTAATATGCTCCAGCAGCATCAACCAGGCGATCGGCTCCTAATTCTTTAGGATTATCGATTTTAATTCGGATTCCTGTTTTAATGCCAGGACCAACAATAATCGGCTCTTTATTAAAATATTTTTTAATCGAATTAGTAAATGAATACATAATTTTAGGTACAACTGAGGCAATAATAATGTCTTCAATTTCATCAACTAATATGCTAGATGCCTGCAAGAAACTTAGCAGCATAAATCCATATTCATCAGAAGTCCGTTCTAATTTTGTTGTTAGACGATAATTGTCAATAATTTCATCTTTATCAACTAATCCCATCGTAATATTTGTATTTCCAATATCAATTACAATTAACATGAATGACTCTCCTTGATTTTTATTAATTTTTTTAAGATTAAATCACTTAATTCATCTTTAGACATAAGTTCAATTGATTGTACGTCATTTTTACTAATAAAAGTGACTTTATTAGTATCTTTTTTGAAACCAGCACCATTTTCATTTAAATTATTAGCAACTAATAAATCACAATTTTTACGTTTGAATTTATCCTTAGCATTTTCAATTAGATTTTGTGTTTCCATTGCAAAACCGCAAATTGTTTGAGTTGTTTTATGAGCGCCTAAATAAGTAAGAATATCATCATTTTTAACCATCTCCAAAATTAATGAATCTTCATGCTTTTTTATTTTATTAGTAGCAATTTCTTTGACCCGATAATCACCTACAGCAGCGGCTTTAATGATATAATCTTGTTTTTCATAACTTTCTTTGACGGCTTCAAACATAGCACGGGCAGATTTAATATTGATTACTTCAACTCCATACGGAACCCTTAAATCTGTCGGACCACTAATCAGAGTTACTTTAGCACCTAATTGATAGGCGCGTTTTGCCAATGCATAACCCATTTTTCCGCTTGAATGATTAGTGATGTAACGAACTGGATCAATCGCTTCTTGAGTTGGACCGGCAGTTACTAAAACACGTTTATGTTTTAATGGCTTAGGACTTAAACAATATTCAACCATGTTAATAATATCATCAGTATCAGCTAATTTTCCACGGCCAACATCTCCGCAAGCAAGTAACCCGTAGCCAGGCTCAACAAATTTAATGCCATAAGTTTTGCATCTTTCAATATTACGTTGCGTTGCTAAATTGTCATACATATTAACATTCATTGCTGGTGCAATCAGCTTAGGACAAGTAGCAGCTAAAAAGGTTGAAGTAACAATATCATCGCAAACACCATTAGCAATTTTACCAATAATATTAGCTGTTGCAGGGACAATGATAAAACAGTCTGCCTTCTTTGCATAGCTGATATGTTTAATTTGATAACCTTGATCGTCAAAGTCATCGACCAGAACAGGTTTGTTGATTAAAGCACCAAGAGTTAGGGGACTGATAAATTTTGTTGCATTTTCAGTCATAATTACTTCAATATCATAATTTAATTTTTTTAAGGCTCGAACTAAATCACAAGTCTTATAAGCAGCAACACTGCCACTAATACCTACAATAATTGTTTTCATATTACTTCCTTTCTATCTTTGAACTATCTCAAATTTGATTAATAATTTAAAAACAATTCTAGTATCAATCATGCTTCATCACCATCTTTTATTCATTGGGAATGAGCTTGGATTAAATACTAGAATATATAATAATTAACTTTTCTATATTTCATTTTGCCTCCACTACCGTTCTTCCTAGATACGGTGTCAATCATGATTTATAAATGATTAATGATGAGCGATCATCACTAAATGATAAAGCCATTATATTACTTAATGAATAATAATTCAATCATTTAAATTGTACCTTTTGTCTGATTGGTGCTAAAATAATAAAAAAAGAAATGGAGTGAGTTGAATGAAAAAAGTCGCAGTATTATTTCATGATGGATTTGAAGAAGTTGAAGCTTTAAGTGTTGTAGATATTATGCGTCGAGCAAATGTAGAATGTACAATGGTAGGAATGGATAAATTAGAAGTCACTAGCTCTCATCAAATTAAAATTAAAATGGACCAAATCTATGATGGGTTAGATAACTATGATGCAGTTGTTATTCCTGGAGGAATGCCTGGGGCAAGTAATTTAAGAGATGATTCACGGGTTATTGATCTTGTTAAACAATTTAATCATGATGGTAAAATAATTGGAGCAATCTGTGCGGGACCGATTGTTTTACAGGAAGCAGATGTTATTAAAGGAAAAACCGTAACTTGTTATCCAGGTTTTGAAGAACAGTTAATTGGTTCTAATTATCAAGAAGCACTTGTCCAAAGAGATGAGAATATTATTACTGGAAAAGGACCAGCAGCAGCTCTAGCTTTTGGGTACACATTGCTAGAAGCACTTGGGTGTGATAGTAGTGTGATAAAAGAGGGAATGCAGTATACTTATTTAGAAAAAAATATTTAATCAAATTACTTTAAATGGTAAATGAATAGGATTATAATATTACTGTTAAATAAGGAGGAAAATGATATGGCTAAATTTGTATGTTCTGTATGTGGATATGTTTATGAAGGAGATGCAGCTCCAGAACAATGTCCAGTATGTAAAGTTGGGGCTGACAAGTTCGTTGAACAAACAGGTGAAATGACTTGGGCAG
>ENA-OQKY01000076-OQKY01000076.1-human-gut-metagenome-genome-assembly--contig:-NODE-76-length-134580-cov-11.420995_pt1 | contig 134580 bp, 134 predicted proteins | sample MGYA00242652_ERZ504805 | MGnify/ENA primary metagenome ERZ504805 (study PRJEB26092, sample SAMD00036400) | human gut metagenome | host: Homo sapiens | study: EMG produced TPA metagenomics assembly...
CCTGAGCCAGGATCAAACTCTCCATTGTTTATTTAAACAACTCTTCGTTTGTTTAGCTCTTTTTTCTTTTTTATCCTTCTGGATATTGACGTGTGTTTCTTAATTCTGTTTAGTTTTCAATGATCTCTCCGGCTTCTTTTGCCGACTTGAATATCTTACACTCTTTTCGCTTTTTAGTCAATCTTTTTTTTAACTTTTTTTGCTTTTTCTCTCCGGTCCTTACGTCCCTTTCCTCGAGTGCCTATTTAATTTACCATATCCCTTTTGTCTTGTAAAGCCTTTTTTGTCTTTTTTTGTAAAAAAATATAAAATCAATAAGTTTACTCAATTTGTTAATAAAATAACTCATCACTATCTAAGATAATTGTCACTGGCCCATTATTAATCAATGATACCTCCATCATTGCTCCAAATACTCCTCGTTCCACATTAATTCCCTTTTCTTCTAACTTTTTATTAAAAAAATCATAAAGCGGACTAGAAATATCTGGTTTAGCAGCATCGATAAAACTTGGTCTTCGTCCTTTTTTACAATTAGCATATAATGTGAACTGTGAAATTGATAAAACACTTCCTCCTACATCTAATAAAGATAGATTTAATTTATCATTTTCATCTTCAAATATTCTCAAATTCACTAATTTATCAACCATCTTTTCAACTAATAACTCGTCATCGCCATTAGTTATCCCAACTAAAACCATATATCCTTTATCAATAGCTCCTACAATTTCTCCTTCAATCTTAACACTACTTTGACTAACTTTCTGTACAACTAATCTCATTTTAATCCACCTATCTTTCAATCTTTAAAAATGTTATAATTATTATAACTGATTTTAAAAACGAAAGGAAGATAATATGTCATCAACCCTTGCCAATAGAATGCGACCTCAAAATTTAAAAGATATAATCGGACAACAACATTTAGTTGGACCAAATGCTATTTTAACTAAATTTGTTCAAAAAAGTCATCCATTTTCAATTATTTTATACGGTAGCCCCGGCTGTGGCAAAACAACAATTGCAATGGCCCTTGCAAATGATCTTGACATTCCATATCGCATCTTCAACGCTTCAACCGGAAATAAAAAAGAAATGGATGCAATTATTGAAGAAGCTAAGTTAAGTGGTAGTCTTTTTGTAATCATTGATGAAGTTCATCGACTTAATAAAGCGCGCCAAGATGATCTTCTTTCACACATGGAAAGTGGATTATTAATAGTCGCTGGATGTACTACAGCCAACCCATTTCATTCAATTAATCCAGCGATTCGTTCTCGTTGTCATATTCTCGAAGTTAGACCTTTAACTGTTGATGAAATTGTAGCTGGTTTAAATAAGGCAATGACTTCACCAAATGGTTTAAACAACAAATATACGATTGAAAAAGAAGCATTGCATAGTATTGCAAAATTATGTAGTGGCGATATTCGCTATGGTTATAACTGTTTAGAAATTTGTACAATTGTTTGTGAAAATAATCATATTACTCAAGCTGATTTGAAAACTGCTGCTATTAAAACTAATGTTGTCTATGATAAAGACGAAGATAATTACTACGATACATTAAGTGGTTTGCAAAAATCAATCCGTGGTAGTGATCCTAATGGTGCTATGTATTATTTTGCTAAACTGATTGAATCAAAAGATATTGAATCTTTAGAACGGCGACTTATCACAACTGCTTATGAAGATATTGGTTTAGCCAATCCAAATGCGTGTATGCGTACGGTAATTGCTATGCAAGCCGCTAAAACAATCGGTTTTCCAGAAGCTCGAATTCCTATTGCTAGTGCAATTATCGATTTATGTTTATCACCAAAATCAAAATCTAGTGAAAATGCAATTGATGCTGCGTTAACTTCACTAAATGAACGTTCTTTAAAAACCCCTTCTTACTTACGTCTTACGCCGGTTGGTTTAGAAGATGATGAAAAGTATGATTATAGTCGGCCAGAATTGTGGGAATATATTCAGTATCTTCCAAAAGAACTAGGAAATACACAGTTCTATGTACCATGGATGACCAGTAATTATGAAAAAGCTTTAGCTGAGAATTATCGAAGAATTTTGAAACACGGGCGTACCAGTGATATAAAAAAACTAAATCAACAAAATAAGTAATAAAAATTGACATTTGCGTGCAGTAAAGGTAGACTTATTTATATAGAAAGGGAGCTCGTATGCGGGCTGAGAGGAAGTAATCTAACTTCGACCTGTATAACCTGATTTGGGTAATGCCAACGTAGGGATCTAGCCACTATTTTTGTTTATGTTCGGTTTGAACCTATTTTGGTCCAAACCTTTTTCTATACAAAAAAGAATGGAGATAAAAAATGAATTACACAACACAAATGAATGCAGCAAAAAAGGGAATCATTACTCCTGAAATGAAAATTGTTGCGGCTAAAGAGAAAATGAATATTGAAGAATTGAAGACACTAATAGCCCAAGGAAAAGTTGTTATCCCAGCCAATAAGTATCATACCTGTATTAATGTAAATGGGATTGGTTCAATGCTTAAAACAAAAATTAATGTAAATCTTGGAACTTCTAGAGACTGGAAAGATTTAGATATGGAACTTAAAAAAGCTAATGATGCTGTCAATATGGGAGTTGAATCAATAATGGATTTAAGTTCATATGGCGATACTCAAAAATTCCGTCGCAAATTAACCAAAGAATGTCCCGCAATAATTGGAACAGTGCCAATCTACGATGCTGTAGTTTATTATCATAAGCCCTTAAAAGAAATTACTGCTCGACAATGGATCGATATTGTTGAGATGCATGCTCGCGACGGAGTAGATTTTATGACAATTCATGTAGGAATTAATAAAAATACAGCTCAACGTTTTAAAGAAAATAAGCGTCTTACTAATATCGTTTCCCGAGGCGGTTCAATTATTTTTGCTTGGATGGAAATGACTGGTCAAGAAAATCCTTTTTATGAATACTATGATGAAATCCTTGATATTTGTCAAAAATATGATGTAACAATAAGCTTAGGTGATGCTTGCCGTCCTGGTTCAATCGAAGATGCTGGCGATATAAGTCAAATTGAAGAATTGGTGACTTTGGGAGAACTTACAAAACGTGCATGGCAAAAAGATGTTCAAGTAATTGTTGAGGGTCCAGGTCACATGGCTTTAAATCAAATCGAAGCTAATATAAAAATTCAACAAACCATTTGCCAGGGAGCCCCTTTTTATGTTCTTGGTCCACTAGTTACTGATATTGCCCCAGGTTATGACCATATCACAGCTGCAATTGGCGGTGCATTGGCTGCCGCTAATGGTGCTGCTTTTCTATGTTATGTAACTCCTGCTGAACATCTTCGTCTCCCTGATCTAAATGATGTTAAAGAAGGAATCATCGCATCTAAAATTGCAGCACATGCTGCCGATATTGCGAAAGGTATCAAAGGGGCAAAAGATTTGGACTACCAAATGAGTTGTGCCAGAAAAAATTTAGACTGGGAAAAAATGTTTGAATTAGCCATTGATCCTAAAAAAGCACGTACATACCGCCAACAAGCAAAACCTGAAAAAGAAGATACTTGCAGCATGTGCGGTAATTTCTGTGCTATAAAAAATATGAATCGAATTTTAAATGGAGAAATTGTTAATATTTATGATGAATAAAAAAGTCGTCTGTTTTCAGACGGCTTTTAATATATAAAGAGTAATAAAAATTCAACTATTTTAGCATTTAGATTATGCTGTCGCAAGATAAAATTACTAATCATTTCTAGTGAACAATTAGTGCTAACTAATGTATGAACACCATTTGCAGAACTTCCAATTGCAACATAACCATGAGCCATACCCCCAATTGCGAGTTTGGAGGCAATTGCCATACCTCCAATTGCATAGATTCCTATTGCCATTCCACCTACAGCAAAATAGCCAATACTTAGCCCTCCTAAGCTAATTCCCCCTATAGCAATTCCTGCTAATGTCAATAAACCAATTGCCAGACCGCCAAGACTAAATACACCAAGTGCTAAAGCCCCAAAACTAAAAAGCCCTACCGCAATATTGCCAATTGCAATAATTCCTTTCGCAATTCTAAAACCACGACCTAAATTAATATGAATTAATGGAACATTTCCAATTTTAAATTTACTCTTATATTCATAAGTAAAGAGATGACGCACTACACTTCTCAATTCTTCACGGTCAACTGTAACATAATCATTACTTTCATGTCCAATTAATTCATCTAAAGATATACCAAATAGATCAGCAATTTCAATTATTCGTTCTAATTCAGGTGTAGATTGACCTGATTCCCACTTACTTACCGATTGTCTCGATACTCCTAACCGAAAAGCTAATTCCTCTTGCGACAATCCCTTTTGTTTTCGATATTTATTTAAGTTGTCATTAAACATCATTTATTTCTTCCTCCTGACAACCATGATTATAGTTTTTTTATTCCAAATCACAATAAACTACGGCTAGGCAATCTGTCAACTAACAGTTGCATAAACAATAAAAGGGTATAATTACCCTTCTAATTCACTGATAACTGCATTAATCGTCTCATTAAAATTATTTAGATTCACATTAAACCAAATAACCGGAACTTGATTATTAAACCAAGTATATTGACGCTTTGCATAATTACGAGAATTCTTTTTTATCAACTCCAAAGTTTCATCAAGTGTTTGAGTTCCCTGATAATAAGCAAACCATTCCTTGTACCCGATTGCTTTCATGCTTTGCATTTCACGGGTATAATTCTTTTTCATTAAGCCATCTATTTCTTGAAGCAATCCCTGCTCCATCATCAAATCAACACGTTGATCGATCCGCTGATATAAACTTTCACGTTCTAATGTCAGCCCAATAAATTTAGCATTATAAATTAATTCATGATTTTGTTTGGCAAGTGTTTCACTTTTTTTTATCCCTGTACTTTCATAAATTGCAATTGCTCTTAAGACCCGTTGACGATTATTAGGATGAAGCTCTTTAGCACTTGCTTTATCAATCTCAATTAAATAATTGTATAACTCTTCATTTGAATAATCTTGATACTTCTCAACATATTCTTGATGATTGGTTTGACTTTCACTAAATTCATAATCATAAAGTGCTGCTTTAATATATAATCCTGTACCACCTACAATAATCGGCAATTTACCACGTGATATTATTTCTTTTATTTTTAAACGAACTTCATCTTGAAAATCTTTTACACTATAGCTTTCAGTTGGTTCCTTAACATCAATCAAATGATGAACAATACCTTCCATTTCATCATCTGTTACTTTAGCCGTTCCAATATCCATTGTTTTATATATTTGCATCGAATCACCGCTAATCACTTCGCCATTAAAATGCTTAGCTAGAGCAACGCCCATCCTAGTTTTTCCAACCCCAGTTGGACCAACTACAACAATAACTTTCTCCATTACACGACCCTCTTAAATAACTTTTCAATTTCATAAGTTGAATAATATATAATTGTTGGTCTTCCATGCGGACAAACGTATGGATTATCACAACGCATTAAATTATCAATAATATTTTGCATCCCTTCGGTTGATAAATGTGTATTTGCTTTTAATGAAGCTTTACAACTAAGCGTAGCAATTGCATGATCTTGTAATTTGATGACATCGATTTTATTATCATTTAATAACTGCGTCATCATATCTTCAATAAATACTTGCTCATCAATATTTTGCATCCATAACGGTAATTGCTTTATTACATAACCGCTATTACCAAAAACCTCAAGATTAATTCCAACTTTAGTCAATAAGTCTTTCCTTTCCTCAATAATCAAAAATTCACTTAAAGGATATTCAAGTGTGATCGGTACTAATAAATCCCGCATTGATAGATCAAGATTTTGATATTTTTCCAAAAAATACTCATAATTGATTCTTTCTTGCCCAGCATGCTGATCAACAATATACATTCCTGTTTCATCTTCACAAATTATATATGTACCATGAACCTGTCCTTTAACAAATAACTTCTTTTTCATTAATTTTTCACGTGGCTCAACTTTTGTCTCAATAATTTGTTGATCGGGGATAATGTATTCACTAGTTTCTTCCTTAACAAAAGTAAAATCATCGAAAGATGCGTCTTTAAAAACAACTTCTTGATCATTTTGAGGAAAATCAGCTTCAAATCGTGGTTGCTCTATTGTTTTAATGGGTACTGACTCATAAGTTAAATCAAGACTAGGTTGTTCCAAATTCAAAGGCGCCTTAGTTTTTTTATATTCAGCGGTCGCATCGTAAGTCAAATTAACTTTTGCAAGAGCATCACTAACACCTTGATAAATTAATTCACGTAATTGACTTTCTTTAGAAAAACGTACCTCCAGCTTTGAGGGATGCACATTAACATCTACTAAATAAGGATCTATTTCAATATTAACAATCGCAATTGGATAACGTTTATCAGCTAAATATCGACGATATGCATTATTAATACTATCAACACTCACTTTATTTTTAACTACCCGTGAATTTACCATTGTCACCATATGATTCTTACTAGCACGATTCACATCAATTTTTGAAACATAACCCGTCACATGAAATTCATCATCTTCAAAATCCACTGGAATCATTGCTTTGGCAACATTTAATCCATAAATGTTCGAGATAACTTCCAACAAATTACCATTTCCATTGGTCTTATAAATTGTTCTGCCATTATGAACTAACATAAAAGCAATGTGTGGATGAGATAAAGATAGTCGTTCCAAATATGTTTGAATATTAGCAAACTCAGCATTAGTCGATTTTATATATTTTAATCGAGCTGGGACATTTTGAAATAATTTTTCAACTTTGATATTAGTCCCTTTTTTACTATCACTTTCATTACACTCAACAAAGCGTCCATATTCATAAGTAACAGTTGTCCCTGTTCCTCCTGTACTCGTTTTCAATTCAAAATTACTAATTGAAGCAATCGAAGGAATTGCTTCACCTCTAAACCCTAAAGTTTGAATGCAAAACAAATCTTGATCATCTTTGATTTTACTAGTAGCATGACGTGAAAAACATAGTAAGGCATCTTCTTTGACCATTCCCTCACCATTATCAATTATTTGAATCAAGTTTAATCCACCTTCTTCAATAATCACATCTATCTTCGTACTGTTTGCATCAATACTATTTTCGACTAGTTCTTTAACTACATTTGCCGGTCTTTCAATCACCTCACCAGCAGCGATTTTATTAGCCAATACATCATCTAGCTGTCTTATTTTTTGCAAATATATCACCTACTTCTCATTTAATTTCTTTAATTCAATCAATGTTGATAAAGCATCAATTGGTGAAAGCGCCATTGGATCAATACCTTCTAAATATTTTTCCACTACACTTACGGTTACTGGTGGAGCTTCTTTTAAAGTATCATCGCTTAAATGATGCTCAATATTATTTTCCTCTAAAGCTTCTAATAGTACATTAGCACGATTTAATACTGCATCTGGTAATTTTGCTAATTTAGCAACATTGACACCATAAGATTTATTTGACCGTCCTGGTTTGATACGGTATAAAAAGACAAGATCATCATTTTCAATTGAAGCACTAGCATGGACATTTTTAATTCCAAGATTCTTTTCTTCTAAGAATGTTAATTCATGATAATGAGTTGAAAATAATGTAATACACTTAATCTTTGCAGCGATATACTCGATCATAGCTTGAGCAATTGCCATCCCATCAAAAGTTGCAGTCCCTCGACCTATCTCATCAAAAATAATCAATGAATTTTCTGTTGCAAAGCGTAAAGCATTATTAGCTTCTAACATTTCAACCATAAAAGTTGACTGCCCGGAAATTAAATCATCACTAGCCCCGATTCGAGTAAAAATTTGATCAAAAATTGGAATACAAGCTTCGCTACATGGAACAAAACACCCTATTTGTCCCATCAGTGCAATTAAAGCAATCGTTCGCATATAAGTCGATTTACCACCCATATTAGGTCCCGTAATCAACATCACTGGATTAGCAGCATCAATATTTACATCATTCGAAACATATGTTCCTTGTGCCATAACCCGTTCAATTACGCCATGACGACCATCAACTACTTTAAACACTTTATTATGATTGAAAGTTGGCCGAACATAACTATTCTCACTAGAAATCATTGCTAATGATTGAAAAACATCAATTTTAGCAATAATTTTAGCAACATCCTGAATAGCATGAACATCTTTTTTTATGTAATTTCTAATTTCTGTAAATAATGCATATTCTAGTTTTATCATTTTATCTTGTGCACTAAGTAATTTTGATTCCATCTCTTTTAATTCTGGTGTCACAAAACGTTCAGCATTAGATAAACTTTGTTTACGAGTATAATTAAATTCATCTTTAACTAATGATAGATTTCCTTTAGTCACTTCAATATAATATCCAAAGACACGGTTATATCCTACTTTTAATCCTTTTATTCCTGTTTTATCACGCTCATTTTGCTCAAATTGAGCTAACCACTGTTTACCGTGATCACGGATATAACGAAGTTCATCAAGTTCTTCATTAAATCCTTCCTTGATTAAATTTCCTTCCTTTACAGTTAATGGCGGATTATCAACAATTGCTTGATCAATCAAATTAGTAATGTGACTTAAATCAGTAAAATGATCTGCCAAGGCACTAATTAAAGGTTCATCTAACGATAATAATTGATTTTTTAATTCTGGAACTACTTTTAAGGAACTGCTAATCCACTTTAGATCACGAGCATTAATATTTCCAAAAGCAATTCGTGAAGATAGTCTTTCAAGATCGTAAATATCTTTCAGAATTTCTTTAATACTTTCTCGTTGAATAAAATGATTAGTAAAGATCTCTACGATATCCAAACGTTCTTCTATTTGTTCTTGATTAATTAGAGGTCGTTCGATCCATTGTTTTAACATCCGTGATCCCATTGCTGTTTTAGTTTGATCTAAAAGCCAAAATAGACTTCCATATTTATCATTACTTTTAGCACTACTCGTCAGTTCTAAAGCTTTTTTTGTATAAAGATCCATTGTCACATAATCTTCATTATTAATTTCTTCAATTATCTGTAAATGTTCCAATTCTCTTTTTTGTGTATCTAATAAATAATTAAGCAGTAATGACGCTGTTTTAATTTGTTTTAAATCATTGATTTTGCTAAAAATCTTATCATACTTTTCATTATAATTATCGTGTGCAAATGGTGAAGATAAAATATCATCAAATTCACGTATTTGATTTGGTAAAGTGACAATTTCCTTAACTGCCATTGTTTCTAGCTGATTCAATAATAATTTCTCTTTCTTTTCAATATTGACCACACTAAATTCGCCGGTTGTGATATCACAAAAAGCTAAAGTATATGTAAAATCAAATTCTTCTAAGGCAGCAATATAATTGTTTTTATTATTTGTCAGAGATTCATCAAAGATAGTTCCTGGAGTAATGATCTGTACCACCCCACGTTCTACGATTCCTCGTTTCCCAGGTTCTGTTAACTGTTCAACAATCGCAACCCGATGTCCATTATCAACTAATTTTTGAATATATCCACTAGCCGAATGGAAAGGTACCCCACACATTGGAACCCGTTCAGGAGCTCCAGCATTTTTCCCTGTTAAAGCAATTTCTAATTCTTTAGAAACCATTATGGCATCGTCAAAGAACATTTCATAGAAATCCCCTAATCTAAACATAACGATTGAATCTTGATTTTCTTCTTTTATTGATAAATATTGCATCATCATTGGACTATATTTTGGTTTCATCAATTAACCTCACTTCTAAAAAATTACTATCACATTATAACACAAGTAACCTCAAAAGAAAAAAGGCTTCCGCCTTTATTTGATAAAATTTTCATCGACTGTTAAATTTTCTAATTCATCCCATGTCTCATTCTCTGCTTTAGTTTCTACTCGCATTGTTGTTTTACCAACAACACTTAATGAGATTTCTTTTTCAATCTCAATGACAACTTTATCTTCCAACTTATTTACACTAATACATTTTGGTTCACGATTACAGGTAACCATTAATTCATCACCCTCATCAAAATTTCGGGTTTCCTTTTTCACTAAATCTAATTCGTTTAAGTAGCTTACAGTTTGCTTCAATAGACTACTATCATCATTGATACTGTACCATAGATGAACGTCAAAAGTTCCCAAAACAACAGGTTTCCCATCTTTAAAAGCTGCGTTATAACGATGGTTAGTAATCCAACACCCTAGAATTTTGTCATATCCTTCAATCGAAAACGGATATTTATTAAGGGTTCTTTTTTTCCCTTTAGCAATTACTGCCTGAGTAATGATTTCACGAATATTATTTGCCATGTTCTCACCTATTTTAATATATGTTGGAAATTAAAAAAAATGAACAAAAAAACGCGAATTAATCGCGTTTTAGTTTTGATGTCCATTTCCAGATGTAGAATCTTTTAAAACTACATCATGTGCGCCACCTTCAACAATACTAGTTGAGGAAACAAGCGTAATTTTTGCTTTCTCTTGTAATTCTGGAATAGTTAAGGCTCCACAGTTACACATTGTTGACTTGATTTTACTTAAAGTTAAACCAACATTATCTTTTAAGCTACCGGCATATGGTACATATGAGTCAACTCCTTCTTCAAAAGAAAGTTTAGAATCACCACCCATATCATAACGTTGCCAGTTACGAGCACGAGCAGAACCTTCACCCCAGTATTCCTTCATATACTGACCGTTGATACTAACTTTATTAGTTGGAGATTCATCAAATCTTGAGAAATATCTACCTAACATGATGAAATCAGAACCCATAGCTAAAGCCAATGTCATATGGTAATCATGAACGATCCCACCGTCAGAGCAGATTGGAATATAAATTCCTGTTTCTTTAAAATATTCATCACGTGCTTTAGCAACTTCAATTGTAGCCGTTGCTTGCCCACGACCAATTCCTTTTTGTTCACGAGTGATACAGATTGATCCACCACCAATACCAATCTTAACAAAATCTGCTCCAGATTCAGCTAAAAATCTAAAACCATCCGCATCAACAACATTACCAGCTCCAACTTTAACGCTATCACCATAATGTTCTCTGATCCAGTCAATCGTAATTTTTTGCCATTCTGTAAAGCCTTCTGATGAATCAATACATAAAACATCAGCACCTGCTTCTACTAAAGCCGGTACACGTTCGGCAAAATCACGAGTATTGATTCCAGCGCCTACCACATAACGTTTCGAATCATCTAATAGTTCGTTTGGGTTTGATTTTCTTGTTTCATAGTCTTTTCTAAAGACAAAATATGCTAATTTTTGATCATCATCAATAATAGGTAAAGCATTTAACTTATTATCCCAAATAAGATCATTTGCTTCTTTTAAAGTAATTCCAATGTGCCCACAGATTAATTTATCATATGGTGTCATGAACTCAGTTACTTTTGTATCTAAACCCATTCTAGAAACCCGGTAATCTCTGCCTGTTACGATTCCTAATAATTTTCCATTGGCACTACCATCCTCAGTTACTGCCATTGTTGAATGTCCAGTTTTCTCTTTTAAAGCAATTACATCTGCAAGTGTATCACTAATACTTAAATTAGAGTCACTTGGAACAAATCCTGCTTTATAAGTTTTAGCTCGTTTAACCATAGCTGCTTGATCTTCAATCGTTTGTGATCCATAAATAAATGAAACCCCACCCTCTCTTGCAAGAGCTACTGCCATTTTATCATCAGATACAGCTTGCATTACCGCTGAAACTAGGGGGATATTTAATGATAACGCAGGTTCTTCACCTTTTTTAAATTTAACTAATGGTGTCTTTAAGCTAACATTTTTAGCTTGACACTCAGCAGATGAATATCCAGGTACTAAAAGATATTCATTAAATGTGCGTGATGGTTCATCAAAAAAATATGCCATTTTCTATCTCCTTTTCTATGTCGTTTTGTGTAATATTTCATAAATTATAATTAGGATCAATCGTTAAGTCAAGCCTTATTTTAATAATTGTCCGTTTATATATGTATTTATCGATTGCAAAAGACTATCTACTTCTTCCTTCAAGTATAAATAATTAACAACTAATGGATGATTCTCAAATTCATCTTTAATTTTTTGATATTCTTCAATTGTTTTAACAACTGTTTCATCTTGTTTTGACTTTTGATTTACAATCTTCTTTTGATATGCTTTCATCTTTGCTTCAAGTTTTTCTATCTTATCATCCTGATGAATTAGCTGCTCATACTTTTGATATTCTTTAATGACATCAAGATTCAATAAATATTTATTTAACTGTTTAGCACAATCCAAACTACGATTCAATTGATTCACCTTTCAAAGCCCATGTTTTGGCTTCAGTTATTTTTACTTTAATAATTTTTCCAATATCTTTAGGATCACCTTTAAAGTTTACCAATTTTTGATGCCGAGTATACCCAGTCAACATTGAATCATCCTTCTTAGATGTTCCTTCAACTAATACTTCGACAATCTTATTTAAGAAACGTTGATTTTGCTTATACGCTTTTTCATTAACTATTTCATTCAATTTATATAATCGTTGGTCTTTTTCATCACTTGCTACATTATCAACCATTTTCGCGGCTGGTGTTCCTGCCCGAGGTGAGTAGACAAATGTATAAGCTAAATCATATTCACACTCTTGATATAAAGACAATGTATCTAGATATTGTTCATGAGTTTCATTTGGAAACCCCACGATAATATCTGTCGTGACTGTGCAGTCAGGAATATATTCTTTGATCTTATGGAATAATTCTAGATATTGTTCACGACTATAACGGCGCCCCATCAACTTTAATACTTCATTATTCCCCGATTGAACTGGTAAATGAATTGCCGGCATGATATTATCATATTTCGCAATAATTTTGATCATATCTTCACTAAAATCCCAAGGATGACTCGTTGTAAAACGAATTCGTGGAATATTTGTTTTAGCGACATCCTCAAGTAAGTTTGAGAAATTATAATCCTCACCTAAATCTTTACCATAACTGTTAACATTTTGCCCAAGAAGCGTTATTTCTTGATAGCCTTCAGCAACCAGTTCTTCAACTTCTTTGATAATATCTTTTGCTAAACGAGAACGTTCTTTTCCACGTGTATAAGGAACGATACAATAAGTACAAAATTTATTACATCCATACATGATATTTACCCATGCTTTATACTTGTTGTCCCGTCTAACTGGTGCATTTTCAATTACATCGCCCTCTTTAGACCAAACTTCAACAATCATCTCTTTACTATAAAGTGCATCTTTTAATAACTCAGGTAATCGATGTATGTTGTGAGTACCAAAAATCAAATCAACATGGGGATGCTTTTCCAATATCCGATTAACAACAACCTCTTCTTGAGCCATACATCCACACATTGCGAAAATTAGATTTGGATTAGTCTTCTTTAAATTTTTGACATATCCAACTTTTCCAAATACCTTTTCTTCGGCATTTTCACGAATTGCACAAGTATTTAAAACAATCACGTCAGCCTCTTTAATTTCTGTAGTCGGTTGATATGACATACTTTCCAATATTCCTGATAAAGTTTCACTGTCACGTTCATTTGCTTGACACCCATATGTTTGAATATAATATTTTTTTCCTAGTCCAACTTTGACCATATCTCCTGGAACATGATAGGCATCATCATAGCGACCAACTTCGTCACGACTTCTTCTTTTAGCCTCATTTAATGAAGGCCCTTTAAAATAATTACTATAATCTTTCATTTATTCACCACTTTTCTATCATATTATATACATAAATCTCTATTATTTCCACAAGAAAAAATTCATTTTTATTAAATCTAATTCTTGCTTTTATCGTAAATAAAAAAAATAAGGACTTACGTCCTTATTATCCGAAGAATCCATCTGGTTGAATAGAGAAGTATAAAACTGCTCCATCAGGTGTCTTTTTAAAAAGACTCTTACAATGTCCAGCTGCTTCATCTGGTGTGAGTTCTGTTTCACATTCAATTTCAGCCTTGATTCCAGTTTTTTTAATGAATTTACATTTTACTTTATCATCTTCATATCCATCAAAAAAATCGATTAATTTTTGTGTTTGTGCAGTTTGCATTAATAATTTACATTTTGCCATAATAAATCTCCTCCTATATCACGCCTACTATTATAACGCAAAACACTAAAAAAAGAAACCCTTTTCATCTAAAGTAGGGTTACTTTTTTTGTTAAGTTTTTATTACTTAAAATTATCGTAATTCTAACAATAACCTAAGTGCTGTGATTTCCTTATCATCAACAATTAGATCATGAAATGAAGGAATACAGACAATTTCATTTCCAGTTGGGATAATATAACCCCGAGCAATTGCAATTGCCTTAATTGCTTGATTTAAAGCAGCAGCTCCAATAACCTGAATCTGTAATTTAGATTCATTTCTAATCATACTAGCAATAGCGCCAGCCACATTATTAGGGCATGACGTTGATGATACTTTAATTGTTTCCATAATTTTCCTCCTAAAAAAATATATGAAAACATTTAATTATTATACCTAATATGGATGATCTTGATTAATTAAGATTCGTTCAATCGCTACAGGTGTATTTTCCTCAAAAGTAATTATTACTCCAGATAACTGACCACTACTTTCAGCTACGATAAATGGCGCTCCAAAACCTCTTAGCCTTGTGACGATTGCATCAAGATCGCAACCAATTGCGCTCATATACGGCCCCGTCATCCCTACATCACTGATGAAAGCTAATTTACTATCAATTATCTTTTCATCAGCAGTCTGGACATGAGTATGTGTTCCAAGAACAGCACTTGCCTTATCTTTAACATAATGTGCAAAAGCGATTTTTTCACTTGTTGCTTCACCATGAAAATCTATGATATGAATATCATGCGGTAAATCAAGATACTCATCAATTACTTCAAATGGATTTGAAGTACGACTATCCATAAAAGCAACACCTAATACGCTAGTTATCCTAATCAATTTACCTTTTACATTAAATACCCGTGATTTAACTCCAGGTAGTACTTTTGGCTGATTGATTGGTACAATCAATTTATCCGCTTCATCAATATAGTCATATAATTCCTTTTTATCAAAAGTATGATTTCCCATTGTCATGGCTTGAATTCCCTGAAATGATAACTCATCATAATGGCGTTTTAGTAAACCTTTTCCATGACTTGTATTTTCAACATTTGCTATTACAAAATCAATTTGATTATCTTTTACAATACGATGCAAATAATCTTCAATCATTTCACGTCCAATTGAACCAAATACATCACCAATAAATAATATTTTCATTTTATTTCCCTTTCAAATAAAAGGATAGGCTATGCCTATCCCTATTTAGCAACTTCACTTGCTCTTACTTCACGAATTACTGTAACTTTGATATGTCCTGGATATGTAAGCTCTTCTTCAATCTTCGTTTTAATATCACGAGCAATTTTATGAGACATCAAGTCATCTACTTTATCTGGCTTAACAACAATTCGAACTTCACGTCCAGCTTGAATTGCAAAAACCCGATCAACTCCATCAAAGCTTTTTGCCATTTCTTCAAGTTTTTCTAGTCGTTGAATATAGTTCTCAATTGTCTCACTACGACTACCTGGGCGTGCTGCACTCAAAGTATCAGCAGCAGCAACCAAAATTGATATTACACTTGTTGCAGGTACATCACCATGATGTGATTCAATTGCATTTACAACTGTAGCATGTTCACCATGTTTTTTAGCAAATTTTGCTCCTAATTCCACATGGCTCCCTTCCATTTCGTGGTCAACTGCCTTACCAAGATCATGTAATAAACCAGCCCGTCGAGCTAGTTGTTGATTTAAACCTAATTCAGCAGCCATGATTCCTGCTAAATGAGCAACTTCCAATGAATGTTGTAAGGCGTTTTGGCCATAACTAGTACGATACTTAAGTTTTCCTAACATCATGATAATATCTTTATCAATTTTTGAAATTCCTAATTCAAAAACGGCATCTTCACCTGTTTTGCGAATCACTTCATCTAATTCATTTTTAGTTTTTTGAACTACTTCTTCGATTCTACCTGGTTGAATTCGGCCATCACGAATCAAAGTCTCCAATGATAATCTAGCAATTTCTCTTCTAACAGGATCGAAGCATGAAATTGTAATAGCTTCAGGAGTATCATCAATTATTAAATCTACCCCAGTACATTGTTCGATTGCTTTTATATTGCGACCTTCACGTCCAATAATTCTTCCCTTCATTTCTTCACTTGGAAGAGCGACAACAGAAACTGTTCTTTCAATTGTTTCTTCTTGAGCATAACGATTAATCGCATTAGCGATTATATCACGAGAAAGCAGACTTGCTTTTGATCTAGCTTCCTCCTCTTGATCTTTAATATAAGCCGTCATCTCTGTAGCAGTTTGTTGTTCAACCTGCTTAAATAATTCTTGCTTAGCTTCATTTGCTGACATTGCAGCAATTTTTTCTAATTCACCAATTTTAGCATTGATTTTTTCTTTTAATTCAGCTTCTAGTTTACCTAGTCCGGCTTCTCTTTCGTCTAATTGTACTACTTTTTGCGCTAAAACATCTTCTTTCCCTTGAACAGCAATATCACGACGATCAACTGTTTGTTCACGTTGTAAAAGTTTATTTTCAAGTTCATTAATTTCTTGTTTTTGTTCTTTAGCTTCTTTTTCAGCTTGAAGTTTTAACTCATATGCTTCTGTCTTAGCATCTAAAATTGCTTCTTTAACAAGATTGTCCGCTTTGGCAGTTGCATCATCTATAATCTTTGCAGCACTTACGTTAGCTTTAGAGATTTTTAATTTATTAATTAAATAATTAATAAAAAAACCTAAAGCCACAGCTAGAACATAGGTTAAAATAGAAAAGGCAATATTTCCTGGCATATTTGTCCTCCATTTTCTTCTATGTAAATTATTTTTATGAATCTATAGGAATTCATTATGTGACAAGCACAATAATATTGTATAATATTTTGACATCATTTACAATGAAAAGTGTTTCGAGGATATTTTTTTGTTAAAGTCCTATAACAACAAATTTTAGGTGATTTTAAGATAATAATTTTTAAAAAGAGAAATATCTATGATTAAATCAACAAAAAAAGATAGCGGTATCATTTTATAATTTAGTTTCATATCAGTAGTTTATTATGATAGAATATTTAAGAAATGAGGTAAAAAAAATGTCAAAAACACTAGTATTAGCAGAAAAACCATCAGTTGGACGCGATATTGCACGAGTTCTACAATGCAATAAAAATGTTAATGGTGGTCTTGAAGGAAATAAATATATTGTTACATGGGCTTTAGGTCACTTAGTAACATTAGCTGACCCTGAAAAATATGATAAACATTATCAAAAGTGGGATTTAAATGATCTTCCCATTATGCCTGAAAAAATGCAATTAGTAGTTATTGGTAAAACTGCTAAACAATATAATGCCGTCAAAAACCTTATGAATCGTAATGACGTTAAAGATATCATTATAGCAACCGACGCCGGTCGTGAGGGAGAACTAGTAGCTCGATGGATCATTAATAAAGCACATATTAAAAAGCCAATGCAGCGATTATGGATTTCATCAGTAACTGATAAAGCAATCAAAGAAGGGTTTAAAAAATTAAAAAATGCTCGTGAATATGAAGCTTTATATCATAGCGCATATAGTCGAAGTATTGCTGACTGGATCGTCGGAATCAATGCTACTCGAGCTCTTACCTGTAAATATAACGCTCAATTAGCTTGTGGTCGTGTTCAAACCCCTACACTAGCAATGATTGCAGCTCGTGAAGAAGAAATTAAAGATTTTGTTCCTCGCAATTATTATGGTATAGAAATCATTAGTAGCCAAATTAACTGGACTTGGCTATCTGCCAAAAAAGAAAAACATTTATTTAATGAAGCCAAAATAGATGAAACTATTAAGAAACTTCAAAATCAAAAATTAAAAATAGAAAAAATCTCAACTTTCACAAAAAAGAAATATGCTCCACAATTATATGATTTAACTGAATTACAACGTGATGCCAATAAACTCTATGGTTTTTCTGCTAAAGAAACTTTAGCAACAATGCAAGATTTATACGAGTATCATAAAGTATTAACTTATCCTAGAACTGATTCACGCTATTTAACCGATGATATCGTTCCAACATTAAAAGAGCGTCTAGAAGCTAGTCGCGGGGGGGATTATGACAATATAATTGATAAAATATTAAAAAGCCCAATAAGAAAACAAAGTCATTTTGTCAACAATAGTAAAGTTAGCGATCATCATGCGATTATTCCTACTGAACAGCCTGCTATGTTAGGTTCATTTACAGATCGAGAATTAAAAATTTACGAATTAGTTTTAAAAAGATTTTTGGCAGTTCTATTACCACCTTATCTATATGAACAAACAACAATTAATGCAATTGTAAATCAGGAAATTTTTACTGTTTCTGGTAAAATTGAAACCCAAATCGGCTGGAAAGAAGTCTATGGTCATGAAGAAGATAGTGAAGATCAAACATTACCATCATTAAAGCAAAATCAATTTTTACCAATCACTGAAATAACCAAAACAACTGGTCAAACAACCCCACCAGGTTATTTTAATGAAGCAACCTTATTATCAGCAATGGAAAATCCAGTTCGTTATACAAAAAACACTTCGAAACAATTAAGTTCTACTTTAGTCAACACAGGAGGTTTAGGGACTGTTGCAACTCGAGCAGATATTATTGAAAAATTATTTAATACCTTCTTAATTGAAAAAAGTGGTAATGATATTCATGTTACAAACAAAGGAAAACAATTGTTGAAATTAGTTCCACAAGATCTTAAAGAACCCGAGTTAACAGCAAAGTGGGAAATGGAATTAGCTAAAATTGCTAAAAAAGAACAAAAATCAAATATTTTTATTAATGAAATAAAAAAATATACTCGTTCTTTAATAGATGAAATAAGTTCTAGTGAAGCCAAATTCAAACACGATAATCTTACTACTAAAAAATGTCCAGAATGCAATCATTTCATGTTAGAAGTTAATGGAAAAAAAGGAAAAATGCTTGTTTGCTCTAACCCCGATTGTAAACATCGTGAATCTGTTTCCATCATCACAAATGCTCGCTGTCCTAATTGTCATAAAAAATTAGAACTTGTTGGTAAAGGTGACAAACAGATGTTTGTTTGTAAAACATGTGGTTATCGCCAACATATGAACGCCTTTAAAAAAGAACGAGAAAATAAAAATAAGCTGGCTCGTAAAAGTGATGTGAAAAAATATATGAATCAACAAAAACAACAGCAGACTGCTGTTGAAGATTCACCATTTGCTGCTCTTTTAAAACTCAAAGATGAATTAAAATAGTTCTTATCGTATTGATAAGAACTATTTTTACATCTAAATATTATTGACAAAACCATAAAAAGGGTAAAGCCGTCAAACAGCTCTAGCCCTATCTTTTCTTATTCTTGCTCACTTTTATTATCGCTCTCTAAGGAGTCTTTGATTGCCTGTGTAATTTCTTCCATAATTTCACTATGAGTACTTAAGAAAGTCTTAGCATTTTCACGCCCTTGACCTATTTTTTCACCTTTATACGCATACCATGCTCCACTCTTTTCAACAATGTCTTTTTCTACTGCCAAATCGAGTACTTCACCATCACGGGAAATTCCTTTACCATAAATAATATCTACTTGTGTAGTTTTAAACGGTGGAGCAACTTTATTTTTAACAACTTTAATATTCACTTTATTTCCAACAATTTCTGTTCCTAATTTAATTGCTTCACTACGACGAATTTCGACCCGAACAGAAGAATAGAATTTTAATGCTCTTCCTCCTGTTGTTGTTTCTGGATTACCAAACATAATCCCAATCTTTTCTCTCAATTGATTAATAAAAATAATCGTACATTCAGATTTATTTAATTCTGCCGCAATTTTTCTTAACGCTTTAGACATCAAACGTGCTTGAAGTCCCATTTGCGAATCACCCATTTCACCATCAAGTTCTACTTGAGGCACTAATGCCGCAACCGAATCGACAACAACTAAATCAATCGCACCTGAACGAACCAAAGTTTCAGCAATTTCTAGTCCTTGTTCTCCAGAATCAGGCTGTGAAAGAATTAATTCATCAATATTAACTCCCAAATTTTGCGCATAAACAGGATCAATAGCATGTTCTGCATCAATAAAAGCAGCACGTCCTCCTTGTTTTTGACATTCAGCAATGGCATGTAATGTCAATGTTGTTTTACCACTAGATTCAGGTCCGTAAATCTCAATAATTCTTCCTTTAGGATATCCGCCGATTCCTAAAGCTAAATCTAAAGTTAAAGAACCAGTAGGAATTACATCAACACTAACGGCAGCGCGATCACCTAATTTCATTACAGAACCTTTTCCGTATTTTTTTTCAATTTGCTTAATTGCATCATCCAAAGCTTGGACTTTTTTAGCTTCTTCTTTATTCTCTTTAGTCTTTGCTTCTGCCATAATATTCATCCTCCTACTATTATATACCTATATAAATACTAATTTACTTTTATTTTTTCATTCAATTTTCGAATTACAAAATCAATTGCCTGTTTCTGGATTTCTTCACGAGTTCCCTTTAAATTCAATTCATAGATATTGACACCTTGGTATAAAATCCCAATATAAACTAATCCTACTGGCTTCCCTTCCATTGCATCAGGCCCAGCATTGCCTGTAAATGATACACAGACATCACTATCAAGAATTTGTTTTCCATTAACGCACATCAACGAAGCTACTTCTTTACTTACAACTCCATATTTTGAAATTATTTCATGCGAAATTCCTAATAGTCTTTCCTTTGTTGTACTTTGATATGTTACTAAACTTCCTTTGTAAACCTTAGAAATGCCAGGAATACTTCCTAGCATTGCAGCAAAGTTACCTACTGTAAAACTCTCTACACTAGATATACTTATATTATATTGTATTAATGTTTTAGCTAATTCATCCATCACATTGTCTCCGTAAGCATCTCGCGATTTTTTAAGAAATAATCAATCCCGCTAATAACTGAAATTACTGTAGCTAGCCATGCTAAAGCGTTAGCTACATCGACTCCCAGTACAGTAAAAGGAAAATTATTAACTAATAAAAATCCTAATGCAATCATTTGGCTGACTGTCTTTAGTTTACCAAGTTTACTTGCCGCCACGACTACTTGTTTACTCGCAGCTGACATTTTAATCGCATCAACTATAGTATCCCGAGAAATCATTATAATAGGGATAATAATATTGATTGTCTGGTCACTTGCCAATAATAAGAAAATCGTATTAATTAACAACTTATCAGCAATTGGATCAGCAAATTTACCAAATGTTGTTATTAACTTTTCTTTTCGAGCTATTTTTCCATCAAAATAATCAGTAATTGATGCGATAATAAAGATAAATAAAATGATAATATTTACTAATGATATATTTGTCTCCAAAACATGATAGACAGGAACCGTAATTCCTGCACTATCATACGGAAACATATAAATAAGAATTAAGAAGGGAACTAACAATACCCTTGTAACTGTTAATTTATTCGGTAGATTCATTATTGCACCCGCGTAATTTTAAGGGTATGATTACCCCCATCATATTCACTTGCATCAATTTCTAGAGGTTGATCGTTAATGTAGAAATGATGTCCCATAAAATATCCTAATTTTAATTCCAAATTTTGGAAATTCTCTACCGGAATATCTAGTTCAACTATTTCTGGAGCTGCATCAGTTGCATTTGATTTATTAGCATTATTGTAAATACCGCTCTTGAAGCCGCTATAATCACTACCATTGACATTTAATTGTGACCATGTCCGACCAACAAATTCCATTTTAAACTTGAAAGTAGTCATACTTGGATCAAGTTTAATACTATAATCTAACTCACCATTTTTAGTTATTTCAACTGTAGGCGTTTCAGCCTTCTTATCATCTTCATTTTTATCATCAGTATTAGAATTTTTGTTGTCATCACTGTCTTGTTTACCAGCATCATTATTTCCTTCGACAGTTGGTGTATTGTTATCTTTAAAATCTGGCGCTTCAGTATTAGAACGCCCTGCAACGATTGCATACCAAACAACAAAAATGATGGCCACACAAACCACACCAACTAAAGCATATTTAAAATATCTAAGCAAATAGCGATCTTCATAAACACGTTTATTAGAGATAGATTTTTTAGGTTTTACATTTTTTAAATCTTTAAATGTATCACTTACCTTACCAGAAATAGTAATGTTCTTTTTATTTTCTTCAACTAACCGTTTATTTAAATCCTCTTGACGAATTTCTTCTAACTGAATTTCTTGTGTCAGTGCTTCAAATTCAGCATCTAATTCTTTTTCTTCTAACCCTAGGTATTTAGCAATTTTCCGTAAATACATTTTCAAATATAATTCGTCACCTTTATATTTGTCAAACTTACCTGATTCTATATCTTTTAAGACAGCTACTGAAATAAATGTTCCTTTGGCCAACTCTTCAATCGTGACCCCTCTAGCCTCACGTTCTCGTCTAACATGTTCACTAATATTTTCCATGAGCTATCCTCCTTTTTTCCATAATTATAAAAAAGCCTATAATAAACACATAAATTATATCATAATTATTATTTATGACAATAACCTAATCACATTTATTTTATGAAAGATTTTAAAAAAATATACCTTAAAAAAACCACCTTATATATGATACTTTATAAATATAAACTATTTATAAACTAATTGAAATTAATTAAGTAATTTTTTTAATCCATTTATTAGTCTACAAGTTGACAATATAAACGGTCAAGTAATTTTTAACAAACACATTAAATCACAAAATCAAAAAAAGGCTATGGATTGATGTGACCCCCAAAAGTTAGCTCAAAAATCTAACTATCAGAATACTGGTACAAAACTTACAGCCTTTTTCTAATACTTATTATAATAAAGATTGATATAATTCTTTAATTTCAGCAACGCTAGTTTCTCGTGGATTACCAGGGCGGCAAGCGTCATCATATGCTGATTGTGATAAAAAGTCAAGATCTTCAACTTTAACAATTTCTTTTAAATCAGCTGGAATTCCCACATCTTGAGATAATTTTTTAACCGCATCAACAGCAGCTTTACGATATGCTTCTTGATCCATTCCTGTAGTATCAACACCCATTGCCTCAGCAATATCTTTATACTTAGTCCCTGTTGCAGGAGCATTATATTCCATTACTGTTGGTAAAATAATCGCGTTAGCCACTCCATGAGGTGTATCGTATAAAGCACCTAATGGGTGAGCCATTGAGTGAACTATTCCTAAACCAACATTTGAAAATCCCATTCCAGCAATGTATTGTCCTAATGCCATACCTTCACGACCCTCAGGAGTATTTTCAACAGCACCTCTTAATGAACGAGCAATAATTTCAATCGCTTTAATGTGGAACATATCACTCATTTCCCATGCTCCTGCGGTAATATAACCTTCGATAGCATGAGTTAAAGCATCCATTCCTGTAGCAGCAGTCAATCCTTTCGGCATACTTGCCATCATGTCTGGATCAACAAATGCAACAACTGGTAAATCATGAGGATCAACACAAACCATCTTTCGATCTTTTTGTGCATCAGTAATTACATAATTGATTGTAACTTCAGCTGCAGTCCCAGCGGTTGTGGGAACAGCCAAAATAGGTGTACAAGGATTTTTAGTTTCAGCTACACCTTCAAGACTTCTTACATCACTGAATTCCGGATTTTTATCAATGATTCCAATCGCTTTAGCAGTATCCATTGAAGAACCTCCACCAATAGCGATCATATAATCCGCTTTGGCTTCCTGTAAAGCTTTTACACCGCTTTGAACATTTTCAATAGTTGGATTTGGTTTAATATCAGAATAAACTACATAGTCTAAATTTGCTGCATCTAATAAGTCTGTGACTTTTTTAGTAACTCCAAATTTAATTAAATCCGGATCTGAGCATACCATTGCTTTTTTAAAGCCACGAGCCTTTACCTCAGTTACGATTTCCCTGATAGCACCACTTCCATGATAACTTGTTTCATTTAAAATAAATCTGTTTGCCATATTAAAATCTCCTTTTGTTTTATTTCTTGATAAAATTTTAACATGGATTTTTCAATATATTCAAGTTACAGATGTAAGCGTTTGTAACATTTTCGTGATTGTCATGCAATTTAGTTGCAGTAATAAAAAAGTATGTTTCCCTACTTTTTTATATTTAAAATAAACGGCTCTAACCGTTGCGGTAATGCTTCAATCAATAATTTTACAATATCATCTATACTAATCGGCATATCACTCAATACCCATTCAACGGTCATATCAATCGATCCTTTGCAATACATCTTTAACAAAAAATCAATATCAGCAGTAACTGATTGCCCCAAATTCTTCTCAATGATGTTTTTATAAAACTCATATATACAATTAAAATCATAATTAACCAGATTATTATAATCATTAGATTTAAATGCTTCTTTAAAAAAGGAATGTTCGCTTTTAATAAAAGCAAACTTTAATTGTAAAGCCTCTTGTAAAGAACACCCATCGCCCATTTGACGAAATGACTTTAAAACCAGCTTTTCGAAGTACCAGTTAACCAAGTCATATTTATCTTTAAAGTAGCGATAAAATGTCTGACGCGTCATCCCGCTGCGTGTAACAATATCAGTTACTGCAATTTTATCCAAGGGATGAACCTTAATTAAACCTTTAATTGCTTGAGCAAATACATATCTTGTTTTATCATGTTTATTCATATTCATACCTCTTTAATAATTATAAACGAGGATAAAAAAATAGACAAATAAAAAAGCTGAAAATATTCAGCTAAATAACGACTCGTTTTGTAAGCCAAGTTCTGTTTTTCAAACGATTATTTATCTATGCACATGCATCCGCCTTCGCGTTCATTTCCGTTTAGACGATTCCCCTACCAAATTTGGGTTTCTTCCTTGCAGAGTTTACCTCTTTTCAGCTAATCTTTCGATTAGAATAGTCTCTGTGGCACTTTACGGCTTATCAACCATACTTACGCTTAGGTCTTAGGCCCGTCGTTAGCTCACGCTACTGTGACTTATTGATTCGTCACATACAAACACTACAAGCATCGCAGCTTGTGGAAGCCTGGACTTTCCTCTACTTTTGTAGCAATCGTTTTCTACGAGTCTATTATATTTTACTTATTTCGAAATAGAAAACAAGTATTATTTTTCAAACAGTCGTGATAAAACAAATTTATCAATTACTTTTGCAATAGCCTTCCTTATTAGATGCTTTAGTTATATAATCATATTCCACTTTAATCCTTGCTACACTATTTTCAACTTCATTTCTTTCACTTTATCAACACCACGATGATTAAATTCAATATAACGATTTTACCTAAATTACTTACACCAAGATTTTTATCAAAAACCTCTGTTACTTCCATCCTATCAGCTATTCGATTCAATATCATCTTGCTAAAAGTTGCAAATTAATCAGAACTATTATTCTAATAGTTACTCAAAGCGCTTTATTCAGTGATTTCCAAACTTCCAGTTCCTATCCAAATATTTTCCATCCCTACCATGCAATCGCACCTCAAGAATGTTGTATACACCTAAAATAAAAAAATTGTTATTTTTTAAATTGACGTTATTGACAATTCTTTTTTTATGAATAATATATAGTTAATAAAGTTAACTAAGAGGTGGAATTATGAAAGAACCAGAATGGATAAAAATGATAAATTACTCACAAGAAATTCGTTTGTTTTCGCATTTATTAAATCGCCGAGGTAAGCCAAAAAATGTTCTTACTAAAGACGAACTAGATTTATTATCAATACTAATTATCGATGATGAAATAATTACCCCTATTATTATCAGCAAACGAATGGGTGTATCAAAACCATTAGTAAGCCGTCTTATTGAGCAATTAAATAAAAAAGAACTGTTACTTAAAAGTCCACACCCATTTGATAAACGTAGTTATTGTTTAAAAATAACTGCACAAGGAAGAAAACATCTTGATGATATATATACTTATTATTTAGAACCCATCTATCAATTAAAAAAGAAATTACCATCTGATGATTTTACACAATTAATCAACTTAATAAAAAAATCTAATATAACCTTAAAAGGAGGACAATAATGACTATTTATCAAGCAATGCAATTAAATGTTAAAAACTTAAAAGCTGCAATTAGTGATACACCTACAAAAAAAGATAAACATCGTTATATTGCAGCAATGATCCTAAGAAATATTTTCTGCTTAGCCTTTTGTATTATCTTTATCACTTTTTTTACAACACTTTTTGGAAATGAAAATAGTTCAGTAGGAATAATCGGTCTGTTGGCAGTATTATCTCTTCGCTTTACTGATTTAGATTTTAATATTAAACAAAGTACATTAGCCCTAATTGCCAGTTTTGTAATATGTGCTATTGCTCCGCATTTAGCCAATATAGTCCCATTGGGCTTTGGGTTATTAATAAATTTTAGCGCTTTACTACTAATCTTAATACTTACAAGTCATCAAGTTAGTTACGCTAACCATTTTACCTTTATTCTTGGTTATATTCTCTTATGGGGAAACGATGTCAGCGAAAACAGTTATACTCTGCGGATTATTGCCATGATGGTTGCAGCCATCTTTACAGCACTTGTCTATTATCATTGTCACTATCAACAAACGATGAAACTTAACTTCAAAGACATTCTTAAAGATTTTTTTAGTCCTAGCAAGCGAACATTTTGGTATCTAAAAATCAGCAGTGCGATTGCCTTGGTTATTTTTCTTGGAGAAATGCTTAATTTTTCAAGAACTATGTGGATTGCATTTGCATGTATGTCAATAATCAACATCGATCATGAACAAATTATCTATAAATTTAAACATCGTGCTCTTTTTGTTGTTGTTGGCAGTATAATTTTTGGGATACTATTTACAATAGTTCCTAAAGAATATTTAGGGTTAGCAGGGATTTTAGGAGGAATCATGGTAGGTTTTAGCGGCAGTTATCATTGGCAGACCGTTTTCAACTGTTTTGGCGCCTTAGCAATCACCATTGATTTATTTGGATTTTTAAATGCAATCATCATTAGAATCGTTGCCAATATCGCCGGTAGTATTTTCAGCTTTGTTTATCACCACCTTTTTGAAAAGATTATTCAATTATTAATAAATGAGAATCTAATGTTTGATAATAATTTATAATAGAATATCTAATTAAAAGTGCTCTTAGAGTTTAAACAACTAAACTTTAAGAGTATTTTTATAACAAAAAAAGAGGCTTTCCTCTAATTTTCCTTTAGAAGTCACCCCCAGATATATTTTTATCCTATCAATACCTTATTAATAATCAGTCCAATTGCCCCACTGACAATAAAAATCAAACCGACCCCAACCTTCTTTTTTCGTGAATTCATTACTTCTCTATCTTGATTTGATAATGTCGATGGATATTTATGGCGACCAATTAAATACAAAATCAGCCCGCTAGAATTTTGTCCTCCAATCGCTATAAATCCTAAAAATTTAGGGTGTTTTAACCCTCGACTTCGAGCATCAAGCTCTGCTATCTTAAAAACTTGATAAGCTGTATTTACGGCTCCAGGCAGAACAATAAAAACTAATATTATCTCATACCATTTCATTTTCTTTTCTCCTAAAATTTTTTTATTACCTGATAAAATAAAGCAGCAATACTACACATAGCAATCACCAGGACACTTGCCAGTAAATATTTATTATTTGAAATTATAGTATTAAAAATAACTAAGCCAAAAAATAAAATAATATTAATTATAGCAACACAAATTAATTTTTTATTACTACTAACAATATTGGTACTTTCATTCAAATGTTCAATCATCTTATCATCACCTTTCAATAGTTCATCCAAACTAATTTGATATAGATCACTTAATTTAATAATACTAATAATATCTGGATAAGTTTTAGCATTTTCCCAATTTGAAATTGTCTGTCTTGATACTTGCAACTCATCAGCTACATGCTCTTGAGTTAGCTCAACTTTTATACGAGCTGTTTTAATTTTCTTTGCAATTTCCATTAATCCTTCCTCCTGATTGCATCATCACATTTATCCCCTTAATTGTCTATCAAAAACTTTTGACATCGATATTTTTACTGTCAAAACCCTTTTACATCATAATAAAAGACACTTTATTGCTTATAAAGTGTCTTATTAACAATTATCTATTCTGATTAAATACGACTTTTTCTAATAACGATAATCTTTTTAAAATATCAACGTTTGTAGAAAGATTTTCTTCCATCGCATGGATATTATCATCTTGAAGAGCCTTTTCTCTTTCAAGTTTAGCAATCTTGATCTTTTGTTCGCTTAAACGCGCTTCCAGTTGATCAATCTTATCATACGAAGCATTTAACATAGCTGCAAAAGCTTCATAATCATTTACAACCATATCTAAAAAATGATCTACTTCTTCAGCATTATATCCTTTAAAATCTACTTTGAATTCTTTAGCTATTATCTTTTTAGGGCTTAACATTACTTTCTTTTCCAAGTTTATCAACTCCTTATCTCTACTTTATATTGAAACAAAAAATTGTCTTAAATGCAAGCGATTAATCGATTATTAACATAATGTTAGTGATTTTACTTAAATTGACAATGTTTTGGAAACTCATAAGATACTATGATATTTTAAGACAGATATGGTATAATACCTTCGTAAAGTAATAAAAAGGAGCAAGCATGGTTAATTATCCAAATATGAAAAAAACAACTGTTCATCAAACAAAGCTAATTGATGGAAAGTTAAATACTCGTCATCGGGGAATGAATTTAGAAGAAGATTTAAATTTGACTAATAAATATTATTTAGCTAGAAAAATCGCAAATATTCATAAAAAACCTACCCCGATTCAGATTGTTAAAGTAGATTATCCTAAAAGGTCTGCAGCTAGAATTGTTGAAGCATATTTTAAGACTCCTTCAACCACCGACTATAATGGGATATATAAAGGTAAATATCTGGATTTTGAAGCAAAAGAAACTAAAAAACAGAATTTTCCTTTTACGAATATTAGTGTTCATCAAATCGAACATTTAAAAAGCGTGATTGAACACCAGGGAATTGCTTTTGTAATTATTGCTTTTACCCATCTAAATGAGGTATACTTAGTTAATGCATCATATGTAATTGATGCATACTATCAACCTGATCAAAAATCTATCTCTTATCAAACGGTTAAAGAAAAGGGACATTTAATTGAACAGGGATTTAATCCCCGCTTAGATTATTTAAAGATAATTGATCAGTATTATTTAGGAGGTCACGAAAATGACAGATAGCCCTACAAGAAAAAGAAAAACAAAGAAAAAATTAAATTGGAAAAAAGTCGCTACATCTCTAGTAGTTGTAATTTTAATAGTCTGTTTAGGCATGGGTTGCTTCTTTGCCTGGTCAGTATACAAAGAAACCGATGATTTCTCAGCTAAAAAATTACTTTCTGGGGAAGCGAGTAAGATGTATGATATTAATGGTGAATTAATGTATACATTTGGTAGTGACACAAATGGTAAACGTGAAAACGTTACTTATGAGGATTTACCACAAGTATTGATTGATGCCGTTGTTGCCGCAGAGGATTCTCGTTTCTTTGAACATAACGGTTTTGATTTACCACGTATTGCTAAAACAATGATCACTAACTTAGCTCATTTAAGTATTCGTGGGGGAGGATCAACAATTACTCAACAGGTAATTAAAAAATCTTACTTTCCAAAAGAAGAACAAACTTATACGCGTAAACTAAGTGAAATCATTCTTGCAATTCAGGCAACTAAAGAAATTAGTAAAGAAGAAATAATTACTTTATATTTAAATAAAATTTATTTTGGCCGCAGCACTAGCTCAATCGGAATTGCTGCAGCTAGTAAATACTATTTTAACAAAGATGTCTCACAACTTACGCTTCCAGAAGCCGCTCTATTAGCAGGAACATTGAATTCGCCAAGTGCATATGATCCATATTATAATTTAGAAAAAGCGACTCAACGTCGAGCAACAGTTTTAAATTTAATGGTTGATCATGGGTACATCACTCAGGAAGAATGTGATTTAGCAAAACAAGTAAAAGTCGAAAATACTTTATCACAAGGTATTACTTCTTCTGACGATGCTTTAGCTGCTTATGTAGATATCGTCACTAAAGAAGTTAAAGAAAAAACTGGCTTGGACCCTGCAGAAACTCAAATGAATATCTATACATATTGCAATCAAGAAGTACAAAAAATGGCTACAGCAATGGCTAATGGTGAAACTTATAAATATAGCGATGAAGATATGCAAATGGGTGGTAGTGTTCAATCTACTCAAGATGGTCGGATCATCGCCGTTATCGGTGGACGTAACTACAAATCCGGTGATTTAAATAAAGCTACCGTAAAACAACAGCCTGGTTCATCAATGAAACCACTATTAGACTATGGTCTTGCCTACAAATATCTAAATTGGAGTACTGTTAATACTGTTAAAGACGAGCCATTGACTCTAGGCGGTAAAACAATTAAAAACTGGGATGGTCAGTACCATGGTTCAATGAGTATTTCTGATGCCCTGCTTAATTCATGGAATATCCCAGCCATTACAACTTTCCAAGAAGTAAAAAAAGCAGCTGGCAGCGATGCGATTATTAAAGACATGGAATCTGTTGGTATCGATATGTCTGACCAAGATAAAGAATTAAGTGATACTTATGCAATCGGTGGCTGGAAAACCGGTGTAAGTCCAGTTGAATTAGCTGGTGCATATGCAACGATTGCAAATAATGGTAATTATATCGAATCTCATACAATCAACTATGTTGAAGTTGTCGAAACAAATAAAACCGTCAAAATTGATGAAGAATTGCAAAAAAATGTTACTCAAAGCATTGGTGAAGACGTATCTTTCATGATTCGTGAAACAATGTTAAGCTATTCAAGCAGTACTACAGGAAGTTATTCATCACTAAGCGGACTTGATAACGTTGGCGCTAAGACAGGAACGTCTAACTGGGACAGTACTAGTCCATATGTTAAAGCAGGTAAGAGCCGAGATTTATGGACGACTGCTTACACCCCTGACTATACATGTTCAGTATGGATGGGATTTGATACAACAGGTATCAAAAAAGGTAAGAATACTTCTGACTATAAAGCTTATCCAGCTAAAGTAGTCGCTGAATTACTAAAATACTTACAAAAAAATACAACCGACAAAAAATCATATCCTGAGCAACCATCTGGTGTTGAACAAATTCAAGTTGTTGCGGGAACATATGATAGTCCGACTGCTAATACACCTGCTAGTCAAATCTTAACAGGATGGGCTAAAACAGGATATGGTCCAACTACAGCAGCTAAAGACCCTGAAATTAATACTTTATCAGCATTCGAGGCTTCTATTAATGGTAATGGTAAAATAGATGTTAGCTTTACCGCCTATGAACCTGCAAATCCTGACATTGTCTATGTTGTTGAAGTCTATGATGAATCAAATAATCTTTTATATAGTACTAAATTGACTACAAATAGTGGTACGATTGATTATGCCCCAACCGGTAAAGTAAAGGTTGTTGGATATTATGCATATTCAAGCGGTAGTCCAACATCTAATAAAATCGAAAAAACAATTGGTTCAAGTGCTAAATTAGATAAAGTAAATTATTCAATTACTTCCGGTGGTTCTTCTGTTACTAATGGTTCGACCACAGCAACCAGTTCAGTTGCAATTAAAGTAAACGCTCAAAGCAGTAGTAATACGATTACGATTCAATTTATGAATTCTTCAGGAGGAACAATTGGTTCACCTAGTACCTTTACAGGTAGTGCAACTAAAGAATTCGCATTAACACCAGGTGCTCAATATACCGTTAAAATCACTGAAAGTGATGGTACTAATACAGTTAGTGCTTCAATCAGTTTTACTGTTGGTGGTAATTCAAACCCTGGAGAATAATAATAAAAATATCAGCTTTTAATAAAGCTGATATTTTTTATTAAAAAGACATCCTCAGGCGCCTATAAGTATTTATTTTTAATCGGATCCTTACACATATCAAACAGTTTACATTCTGTACAACTAGGGTTAGTTGCTTTACAAAAGTATCTTCCAAAGAAAATAAATTGATGATGGGATTTATTCCATCTATTTCTTGGTATAGAACGACATAGTTTCTTTTCAACAGTTAAAACATTGTCATCTCTTTTAGCAAAGCCTAATCGTTTAGAAATCCTTTCAACATGCGTATCAACTGCAAAGGCTGGTATATCAAATGCTACAGAACGCACAACATTTGCTGTTTTACGACCTACCCCCGGTAGACTCTCTAATTGTTTTTGATCACTTGGTACAATACCATCAAACTGCTCAATTAAAACATGTGATAATGCTAGTAAGTTTTTAGCTTTGTTTCGATAAAGTCCAATGGTTTTAATATCCTGCTCTAATTCCGGTAAACTAGCTTGACTTACTGCTTCAACAGTCGGATATTTTTTGAATAAATTTTCTGTCAACTGATTAACTTTTTTATCTGTTGTTTGTGCTGATAACATTACTGCAACCAATAATTGAAAATCACTTTCATGATTAAGTTCACAATAAGCATCTGGAAACAATTCATCAAAATATTCTAATACTCGGTTAGTTTTTTCTTTATTCATTTTCCCACCATTTATATTCACTAATTGGAACTTTTCGCTGTGGTTGTTCACTTTCAACATAGCGTTGTTTAATACCATTTTTAGCCCAATTATTCAATATCCCTTCTACATATCTAAAATTAAGAACTTGGCTCTTCACTGCCTCTTTTAAGGCTTTAACAATCATTTCATCACTATAATCGCTTTCTTTCCAATCTTTAATAATATTTAATTCAATTGGTGATAAAGGTCGTCCAAATTGTTCTTCAAAAATAGTAACAATATTAAGACTCTCCTCCTCTTGTTTAGCACTCGCTGATTCATGATCTTGTAATAGTTTATCTTCAAGATGATTCAAACTAATTGAACCAGCTCGGTTATAAATAAGTTTTTTATTTAATAAACTTTGTAGCACCTTATTAAGATCATGACTTGTCAACATCGAATAATTTTGAATCATCTGTGGCGTTACTGTCTTGATCCCTGCTTCCATTAAAGTATAAATAAGCAGCAAAATATGACATTCATTACCGTCAATCTTTAATTCCTTTGCGCTTAACACCAGTAGTCGTTCAATATTAATGCATTTACTTTCAACTAAACTCTTTAACATCATTCTATCCATTATCAATTCGATATGCCTTTACGAATTCCCCATTATCAATTCCATAAAAAGCATAAACCAGTGAATCCTTTCCTTGATACATTAAACAATAGACAAAGATTTCATTTTCATAACCAACTGAAACTTCACTTGGCTCCTGTTTATATTTTTCTTTAAATGCGTTAATACATACTTGTTGATCCACTACATCACCACTATAAGATTTAATTAATTTATATTTTTCATCAAAAACTGCATATTGTTGTTTTTTGCCCTTGGTTGCACGAATAATATAGTAACTTTTATCACTATTATAGCGGTCAAAATACTTAACATTACTATAATTATTCTCTTTAACAATAACATTTTCAATACTTGTAATCTCATTTTTATGTTTTGAATAGGGAACATGAACCCAAAGCATATAAAAACTAACAACTATTAAAACTAAAACTAAAAAAACAATTAATATATTAAAACGATTTTTTCGTAAAAATTTCAAAATAACACCAACTTTCCTCGCTTAATTATTATACTATCAATTATCATAATATAAAAGAAAAAATCTCTAAAAGAGATTGATACTATATTTATCCTATACTATTACACGCTATTATATAACGCTATATCAAGGGTTTCAAGGCACATACTAGGTTACATGCCAGTACGTGCCTTTTGATTTGACACTCAAAAAGTGTCGAAAAAGTGGCGAGTTTATATAAACTATTTAACTTTCAATTTGTCTAAATATGATTTGATATCTATTCTCAATTTTTCTTTTATTTCCTTTATTTCTTTTTTAGATCCAATATAAACATATTTAGTATCTTCAATATCCATACGATCATTTTGTACTAATGTGAATGTAGGGGAAATATATTTTTGTATCTCTTCATCATTAAAAATATTACCGACTTTACTACAAATATTTAGAATTTCTTTAAAATTGGAATACACACTTTCATCATAAAAAGGTTCATATTTTTCAACATTTGCTAAATATAGGTTGTATGCATGAACATATTCTTTATATTTATTTTTACAAAAACCCAAGTATTCCTCAGTATTTCCCTTTGTTGGAGCATAATTCATTCCGCTAGGATATAATGCATTGGTTAGGGCAACACAATTAATCATACTTTCCCAAATTTCTAAGTATATTGAAAATTCCTTTTCATACTGTATATTTGATACATATGTCAAACTTTCAAATTTTGATTTGATTTCAGTTAATTCTATATCATATTTTTGTTTAACTTTATTTATTTCAAGTTGATACTCATATTTAACCTTTTCAATATATTTTTTTGCTATAATATCAGATAACCATTTAGATAAAGCTAAAACTATAACACTAAATCCGCCTAAACCTCCTATGAAAACCATAACAAATTCTATAATTGTTTTAAAATCTATATTCATTAGATAACCTCCCCTAGCATTAACATGCCTAATTATACCACGCATACCTTTATAAATCGACATGTGACTAGGTAAAATTTCCTAATCCTCTTAGCTTTAATATAGCTCATTAGTGCCATGAAATAATCCTACCAATCATCAAAGGGGAGTTACTATTAGTATCTTGGTTTAACCAACCGAAATCTCGGCTCGTTAGATTTTACTCAACGCAAAATTGCGTTCGTTACATTCCTATAATTTTACTCGACCTAAATTAGGCTTAGCAATGGCCATAAAGAAAAAACTAAAGGATATTTTACCTTTAGTCTTTCAAGTCAATCAAACAACTAAGCATTGCATAGCATACTCTCAACAGTTCCTTTTTAGTTAATTCCATAAACTTACCTCGTTCAAGGTCCATTAGATCATCTTTGCTAGCATTTCTGAAATATCTGTTATAGTCTATTATCTTCATATGGTCCACCTCTTATGCTATTAATTGTACTTATATTTATCATAAGTATAGCTTATATCTAGCAAGAAGTAAATATAATAGCCTAGATATGGGTTTTTCTTTCACTGTAGAGATATTTAAGCTAAATTGGTATTAGTTAATCATATTAAAGTAAAAAGCTCTCATACGCTAAATATGAGGCTTTTTATGATTTCTTTTTAAATAAATAGGCAAACGTAGCGATAATAACCGTCCCAAAAATTGAAATAATATGTACAAAGATATCTAGAAAATCTTTATACTCAATTGCTTTTGGTGATAAAGAATTAAACATGACTGTAGAAAGCCAAATAATCACCATTGATAAAGCTGAAAAAACCAAAATCAGCCCCACAAAAAATACCGTTAAGGTAATAAAAAAATAAAACGCAAAACAAATAGCTGATAAAAGACGTTCTTTAACCGGTTCTTTATCATTTTTTATTTTTTCTAGATCACCTTTTAAATATGGGAAAAAGAAGTAAACCACTGCCCAACAGAACATACCTAAAATAAAAAAATATAAAACTCCATCCATTTTTTCTCCTCCAACACTTAACATATTTTGGCTTATTACATAGCTAAAACAACTAATATACTTTATTGTTACACCTATTTTTCAACACGTCCTTTTTACTCCAAATCTTCTTTATCAAACACAACTACAGGCTTGTTATTCTCGTCAATAAAGGCTAGTTGTGTATTGGTAAGCTCTCCTAATTTGATTAGATCAGCTAGATTAAACCTAGTCTCAGATGCTCTAATTTTATTATTAAAACTCCCTTTTGACATGTTAAATTGTGGTGCAAGCTCTACTTGCTTTTTTCTGCTTAGTTTTATTAAATCTGTTATCTTATCTTTAGTCATTATGTATACCTCCTATAAAGATAATTATAAAGTACACGTAGTAAAAGTACAAGATTACATATAATATTTATTAATTTACTTATTAAGTTTATTTTTTATATTGACAAATACACGTTGTAAGTGTACTATATACATGTGATCACAATATAATATAAGTACTGCAGTATTAAAAGACTCTCTCAAAGTCCAAACAAAAAAAGCCCAATGACGCTACCAACATCAAAGGACCTTGTTAATTCACTACTTGCAATAGTGAACTGACTAATGGGTGCTATATCTCAACAACCAATGAAATTATAGCACTCTTATCATCAAATTGAAAAGGGGAATATAACAATGTTTATAACAATTTTAAAGAATAGTCACAAAAACAGTTTTGCATTAATGGATACTAAGCGCAACTGCTTTGGTATTCATGTATCAAGTAATCATGATCAGATAAAAGTCTACCAGTGGGCCAATGACGAATTTAAATATATGAAGTCGTTAAAACCTCAGGAACAGTATGTATTAAGCGTGTACGGAGGTGGTTGCTATGCGAAAAATACCATTAATCAGCAGTGACATTGATATTTCAACCAAAGAGGGTTGGAACGCCTATGCTAGAGAATCAAGTATAAAATGCTTTATCAGCGTATTTGGTCGAGAACCAAAGAGCTATGACGAAGTTCAGAAGTGGAAACAGTCGATACTTGATAAATGCGATAAGACCATCAAAGAACCTACTGCAAGTAAAGAGATCATTAAACTTGTCAACAAAAAAGCAAAATCAATAACAACTTACGAATACTAAAAAATATAATATAATACCGCACTTGCTCTACCAATGTACGCCAATACATAGCAAGTGTTTTTTTGTGTGTATAATTGTCGTTTTGTAAATGCACACCTTAAAAAGGAGTGCACCCCTAAATTTAAGGAGTGCAACCTTTTATGCAACCAAAATTTAGGTTGCAACCCAACCAATGGAAACTGTAACCAATCCGAACAGTTAAAGGCTGATAATGGTATTTCTCTATATACGTATAAATCTTAACTTTTCTTAACTGTTTTATCGTTTTTGTGTGACCTTTTCTGTTTGTGACCTTGTTTTATTGGTCACATTTTTTTGCATACTTTTTTGTATGCGTACTTTTTGATTTTGTATGCAAACTTATTCTGCAGAACATAATAGAAGGCACTACCCTGAGTTTCTCAAAAATTTTCTACATTCCGAAAAAAGTTCACTAATCTGATTATAAAGAAGAGTAATATTAGTAGATTCTGCTATTAACTGCATCTTATTACAAGAATTATAATAGTTATACTTCTTTATACACCTATCAATACTATTTTTTGAAATTTCTGAACCATTTATAGCCTCGTCCATTTCCTCTAAATAGCTTAACATATTCCCACACCTCTTTAAGGATCTCATAAGCTGATCAATGGTTAAACCATCTGCAGAACTATTAATAACATTTACACTAACTGTCTTCTTCAATGAATCAACATCATCTACCAAATTATACAATAATGCCATTATTTTTTGATCATTGCTCATTTCTTCAGGGTTTGGTAGTTTAGAGCCATTAAACTGATGTCCAAGTCTAGCCCGAATAATATCAATTACACTTTCTTTATTTTCAAGGTGCTCAGTTAGCGCACAACTTATATCGTCTACTGCTGCAGTTACATTTTCATAAAGCCTATCACTTTTATAGGGAATAGTTGTCAATCCTCCAACATCAAATATTCTGTCAGTTTTATCATCCATAATAAGCAATACCGGTTTATTATATGCTTGCCTTATTCCTAACTCATATAAAACATTTGGATTTTTAGAACTTAGATCACAGATAGCCATTTCACTTTCTGTTAAACCTTTAAATATTTTTGTAACAATATCTGTAGATAGGATACTCTGATCAACTCGTTCAGGAATTAAATCAGCTTTTTCAATTGCAGGCTTAATGATTTGCTCATAAATCTTTATAAAATGACCTTCTTCATACCCCTCTGGTGTACTAAAAGGCATCATTACAAAACATCTTTTATTCCCTTGTTCATTCTTTTTTTCTTCTTTTGTCATATTTATGCCTCCCCTAATAAATTATATTCAATTATACCACACTCCTACATAAATCGGCATCATAATCATAAAATAAACTCACAATCAATATAACATAACACTTAGAATGCTCCGTATGCTTTTTTAACCATAACTAGCTTACTGTCTGAGGACGTTTAGGCTAATCAGGATATTTTTATATCCGTTGACTATAAACGCTTCTAAAACCCTTTATTTAGCTAGTTTAAGCGTGAGTTAAGCAAGAAAAGGATATAATAAAAAGCCCATAGAGGGCTAAATATCATTAACTATTTTTTGTAATTCAGATTCCAAACTTGCACTACATTTAGCTCTTAAATTCAAAGCATTCAGGTAATGGTGTTTATCACGTAAATAATTTTCAAACATGTAGATATCGTTATTATATTCTTTAGATTGCCTATTTAGATTCAACAATTCATTGGCAACTTTACGATAAGAAACTTCTTGTTCACTAATAATTGTGCCAATCGCTTTAGTAAAATCATTAATAATAATTTTAACATCTTTGTGATCAAGTGCTAATGATAAATCAATTTTTGATAAGCGCTCCTCTACTATTTGTATTGCTTTTTTAGTAGTTTCTTTCTTTTGTTCCAGTTCGACAACTTTAATATAATCATTATCATTTTCAGCTCTATTAAGCTGATCCACAACATTCCTAAAATCAGTCTTATATTGAATTAACTGATCACTTAATTTTACCTGGCGTAAATACATGTCGCTAGTTTCAAGTTTCTCATTTAATTGTCGCTTACAATTTTCAATAACTTTTTGAATATCATCCATACTATTATATACCTTTCATATTTCTATAAATTTGATCCTTTAATTCTTTTTCTTCAGCTTTTCTTTTTGATTCTTTACGTTCTTGTTCTTTATCAGCAAAAATCTTATCTATTTTTTTATTTAATTTTTCTTGAAAATCATTATCTCTTTCCATTTTATATTCCTCCAATTTTATAAACTGTACATATCGTCGTTTAAACTGTCATTGATAAACTGAGTCATACCAATAACAGATAAATCACTGTCGTTATTAGGGGTCATGATATAGTTATCAACATTTGATTTCAGTTTATTTAACCTTGTAATAGTCTTTTCGTTATCAGGTAGGGGCAATAGTTCCAAATATGCATTACCCGATTTACCAACTGCAGCATTAATTGATTTTACTGCAATAACATCATCTTTATAGACCTCATACATACTTTGAAGATCATCATTTGATAATGCATTACTGCCAATGGCATTAACAAGGTTCTGCAGTCCTATCTGATACCCCTGATTTAACATACGTTCTTTGTTGGACTTATCCAATTTAACACTGTATGCATTAATAGCCTCATCAAGAATAGTATGCAGTGAACCCCCTAAATCATGGCCGATATTGTTTTTAGCCTGATGTGCGGTCAATTTAGCCTTGCTTTTATACTCAGGGGTATAATCACTGCTCTTTAAGATATTGTCCAACTTTTGATTAGTTGTATTAATATCACTTGTGAACTTATTCAGTCCGTTTATAAAATCATTTTTTCTACTCATCTTTATTTATCCTCTTTTCTTGTTTTTTAGATCATGTGGCTAAGTTCCATATATACGTGTGAATCTTAACATTTCTTAACATTTTGATACTACTACTTTCTGGAAGCCTTTAAAAAGACAGTATTAATGTTATAAAGATTATTTATCTATTCTAATAATTCTAGCATTTTTTGGTATGGCATAACCATTAGGACAGAAATAAATATAATCTACATTTTTATTATCGATCCATTCCTGTATGTCATCTTCATTCATGGCATTAAACTGCTTCCAATCGGTTATATTCCTGAAATTCAAAAGACCTATTAAGATATTGCCTGTACCATTAAAATGTCTCTGTTCAATGCATGTTAAAATTTCATTCCATGTCCGCTCTTTTATGTCGGCTATATAAATATTTTGAAAAGCGGTATCACCGTTTTTATCGAAATATTCTGTTCTAATATATTTTTCCATTGTTTTTTTTATCCTTTTTTTATTGTATTTTTTGAAATAGCCACCATTTTAGAAAAATCCTCTCTTTCTAGACAAACTAATAATGTGGCGCTTTCAAGAGAAAAACTATACGTACCAAGGGTTTTATAGAAAACGCCATGTGGCTATCTCTAACTCTTAAAACTATACAAAGCGCCACAGTGGCGATTACTAAAAACATTGATTATATCAATATATTTTATAGAAAACGCCATATTTTCAATGCCACTAGAGAGATAAACTTATAATGGTCTTTTGTCCGCCCTCGCTTTTTGGTGATCCAGTTCTTTTTATTTCTATCAGGCCCTCTTTTTTTAATTCAGCTTTAGCACGTTCTAAAGTTTTTTTACTAATGGACATTGCTATGGCCATTTCGTTTAAATCGTTAGCCTCTTTATCACCATCTTTTAAATAATCAAGTATAAAGTCTTTAGCCTCATCTCTTGAGGATGCACCTTTACGACTGTATGATTTACTGCTCATATAATCACAGTCCTTGAGTTTAGAAATACCCTTAAACTCAGGTATTCCATCATCAACCGTAAATAAAACTGTATCCTGTAATGCCCCATAATTGCATTTTTCATGGCTCATATAACGAATATTATCGTCACCCGTATTACCGACAATAAGAACACTTCTAGCAATATCCCATATATCTGAACTGTCAGACATTCTGCTTCTGCCTGATGCATTTTCCCTTTTGTTTGTATGACTCATAATCATAAAGCTAGTACCGTATTTTTCACCTAAACCAATCAATGGATTTAAAACATCACGCATTGCATTTCTATAGCCCATATTAACGTTAGGAGGTATAAAACTCTGTAATGGATCAAATATTATTAGAGCCGGTTTATATTTTTCTATGAGTTGATCTAACAATGGCCCATTGAACTTTATATCGCTAAATCTATCATCGCTCAATGGAACCGTAATAATATTAGCCATATTTGCACCATTAAGTCTTAAACGCCTTTTTAATGTATATCGGGGATCATCTTCTGATGAGAAAAACATAACTTTTTGAGGGGTTCTATCCAATATAGCACAATCTTCAAAGAAACATAATTTTCCATTAGAAATAGCTGCAGCTATATTGCACCATAAGGCGGTTTTACCAACACCCCCATCACCCGTAACCATTGTGATCTGTCCCTTAGGAACATGACCATAAATAAGCCATTCGGCTGGTTTTTCTTCCACTTCATCCATTGAGGTTACATCAAGATTATAAGCTTTAGGTTGCTCTATATATGATGACGTTCCTTTTTGATATTTCAATGCACTTTCAACTTTAGCCTTAACATATTCAAAATCATAAGGCGGAACACATTTCGTTTTATTTTCTTCCCATACTGCATGAATTATGGCTTCATCACTTAGACCTTTAGCCTGTAAACTGCAAGCTAGTTTAAATAATGTATCATCTCTACAACCATCTTCTATAACTTCACCAATGTGTAAACTTTCCTGTCCTTTATTACCTTTAGGCCCATCTAAAAATCTGTATACTGCATCATCAGCTATAGCAATTGGCTTATTATTAGCCCATTTATAATATTTACCGTTTATAGAGCTTGGTGGGGCAACAACATAGCCTCCATCATAACGAATATCAATACCAGGATAGAGATCTCTGTTATTTGCATGTTTATAATCATTGGCCACAAGATAATACAAGTGATAGCCTCCGCTAGGAGTTACCGCTTTTGCAGTATCAGGCAGATTTTCACCATACTTTTCAATGGATTCTAAACCGCTTTTACCTTTTTTTGTATCAACATCTATTATAATTAGTTTCCCTCCATCTAATTGACTTCCACCGCAGATACACACATTAGCCTTAGGCCATTTAGTCCACCAAGAAGTTACGGCATTAATATCAGATGAAGCCTCTCTTGACCATGATTTTAACAGTTGATTATTGATATTTTTATCTTTGTTTATATTTCCTTTGCTATTAAGCTTAACAGGGAAAATTTTTATACCTGAGTCAGCATAATACTTTACATTTTCTAGTATGTTTAAATCATCCATCAGCTACCTCCTTTCTAAGAAATAGCACATAACCGTACGCCAATACATTAATTGATACCATTTACTTTCTTGTAGCTCTCTAGTGCCTTTACCTTGTTGCTTACATCAAGACCTTTGTATAATTCCTGAAATGATTTAATCTCCTGTTGGCTGAACATATAGCACTTGCCTGTTTTAGTCGCTCTGATGATGCCAACTTCTCTAAGCATGGCCACCTGATCACGACTAACATTTATCAGTTCGGCCACTTCATCCTGATTAAGCATTTTTAAATCAGTCATTGTCTTAATCCTCCATTTCTTTAATGACTTTAATAATCTTCTCTTTTTCTTCTTTAGGTAGTTCTTTTCTCATTTTTCTAGAAAAAGAATATTCGTTAGTACCCAACTTTTCAGCTAACTGCCATTGGTAAATACCTTTAGACTTTAATAACTCTCTAATATCTTTATTGCACATCTTAGTTTCACCTCCTTTTGTTGTTGACTTTATCGCTAACAACGACTACAATATCAGTATAAAAGGTAATTGCTTACCATTCAAGAGGAAGTGATGTTGATAAAATTACCTTTTACAATAGGAGGAAGGAAAATGAATGAAAAAGAATATAAAAAAAACTTTTCCATTTTATTGAGTTATCTAATAAACACAAGAGGGAATGGACGAACAAAAAAAGAAATTGCTAGAGATATAGGTGTGGATGTAAAAACAATGAGATACTGGCTTAATGGCGAATATTCTCCGCAAAGCAACAAACTTAATGATATCGCAAAAGCCTTCAATATTACTACCTCTGTATTTTCAATGGATCTAAATGATTTTAAAAAAAATTGCAATGAGCTAGATATTATTAAAATAGAAAAACATTTGACGGATCCATATATTCTTAATGATTATCAAGAAAATCTAGTTGATGGTTATCTGCTAACTGAACAAATTACTCAATTGGTTGGGCTTATAGCCAAAAATGTGTGGAATTATGATATCGACTTAGAAAATAAAGAAGAGTTTTATTTATTGCAATCAAATATAACTGATTGTCTTACTGAAATGCTGAATAGAAATTATAAAAAAAAGAGTCCGTATTCTCAGTTTGATGATCTTACAGGCGACCAATTAGCAACCTTATTATCAGAGGTGATTTTATCACGAGTAGAGCAAATAAAAATTATAAAAAGTAAAAATACAAATTATAAGAATGACCCAAATTATATAGATGCAAAAAAAATAATATTAGCATTTTTGGAAAGCAATAAAAAATACAAGCTTATAGACGATGAAAATATAGTTTTGCTTTTAAATCAAATCGCAGAATAAAAAAAAGCGCCTCCTACGGACATAGGAAACGCTAAGCGTAAATTAACATATTGGCGTACGTTTATTTACGCTCCTATTATAGCAAAAAATAGCGTGTAATGAAACTATTTTATAAAGGAGTGAATTATTATGAGTATTAGAAAAAGAACTAGCAAGAAGTCTAAAAACGGTTATGTGTATGAAGTATATTTTCCATACAAAGTCAATGGTATTACCGAGCGTTATTCAAGATCAGGATTTAAGACTAAGAAAGAGGCTCAGGAACACGAAACCATGATGTTGGCCGAGTTGCACGAAACGGGTAAGTTACTTAGTACCACTAATAAAACACTTAACGATGTTTACAATGAATTCTTAGAAACAAGTTCACAAGATTATCAGGAAAATACCATCACCAATATTAAAAGACAGTACAAAAAATATGTAATGTCTACTATTGGTAATATACCTATCAAAGGTGTTGATTATGCTTTATTACAGGGCTTTTTTAACAAAAGAAGCAACTTAGGTTATGAGACTAACAAAATGGTTAAGAGAGCAATTAATCTAGCTTTAAATCATGCTATCAAGGTTGGGTATATTAATCAAAATCCATTACGATTAGTAAAAATATCAGGTAAAGAAAAAAAGAAAGATTGTGATCCTATAATTTTAGACAGTGAACTCAATACTATTTTAACTGAATTAGAGAAAACTAATGACTTTGGCTACAAAGCCTACAGTATAGCAATTCAAATCGGTAAATTTACAGGACTGAGAATCAGCGAAGTATTTGCACTAGATAAAAATGATATTGATTTTGAAAACAATAAGATCAGCGTAAATAAAAAAATGGTCTATCTAGGATTAAAGACCAGTGAAGTATTTGTAAGTCCAAAGCTAAAATCAAAAAAATCCAAAGCCAGTTTACCATTAACGAGTTTATTAAAAAACATTTTGATTGATTGGTTTAAAGTAAACCCATACGATCATATCATTTGTAATATCGAGGGCAAGCATATACACCCTAATACTTTTTACGCCGACATTGAAAACATACTCACCAAACACAATATAAACTTTCATTTCCATATGCTTAGGCATACATTTGCTACTACATTAGTTAATAATGAGGTTGATATAAAAACTACCCAGGAATTAATGAGACATGCAAATTTTAATACAACTATGAACTTATATACACACATCAGTGACACCCATAAAGAAAACGTTGTTAATGGCGTTTTTGGAATTAAAAGTGTCGAAAAAGTGTCGAAAATAAAAGACAAAGTAAAAACCCTTAATTAAAGTCCAATAAAATCAAGGGTTTCCAAAGATTAATACAATCTATTAAAAATCTCTAAAAGAGATTTTTAATCACGATCATTACCTATAACGATCAATACAATTCTTAATAATGACAGTACCGTCGACAACATCGCTGCCACATAAGTAAACGCCGCTGCTGATAACATTGATTTAGCCCCACTATATTCATCGGTAGTGAGATAGTTAGCTTTTAAGATTCTTAATGCTCTTGAAGAAGCATCAAATTCTACTGGCAAAGTAACAATTTGAAATAACAAGATTCCTCCCATTAAAAATACTCCGATCCAAGCAACACTTGTATTTCCCATGATCAAACCAATAAATACAGCAATCCATCCCAAATATTGTCCAACATTGCATAATGGCAAGATAGCATTTCTAAATACGAGCGGCTTATAACCAACTAAATGCTGGATTGCATGCCCACATTCATGACTAGCTACCGCAAGTGCCGCAATCGATGTTCCATCATGAATTTCACGTGACAAATTGATTGTCTTATTTCGAGGGTTGTAATGATCAGATAATTTTCCATTAACAACATGAATTTGAATATCACTCAATCCATTTCGATCTAAAATTTCTCGTGCAACCATCGCTCCGGTTATACCTCGGCTATTGGGGATTCTTTCATAGCGTTTATATGCACTATTAACTTTTATTTGACCATATATCATAATTAATGATCCAATAATAACTAATAAATACCCAAACATATAATAGCTATTCATTGGAAAATAATAAAATGGCATATATATCAACTCCTTTACACTCTATTATACACTATATTATTAACTTATTATTAATAAAATAAAAATGCAATGATTAATTCATTGCATCTTTCAAACGATTACTAGGTTTGAATGTAACTGTCTTGCTTGCAGGAATGACCATTTCTTCTTGAGTTTTTGGTGAAATTCCTTTGCGAGCTTTACGATCATTTACTTTAAATGTTCCAAATCCAGAGATTAAAACTTTATCTCCTTCAACAACACTACGCGTAATTGTATTAAAAACTGTGTCTACTAAAATTTCGGCATCTTTTTTAGTTAAGTTTCTTTCTTTAGATACTGTTTCGACTAACTCTTTCTTGTTCATAACAACCTCCATAATTCTAATACTTCGAAAGTATAACATTAAAAAGTACCGATTTCAAGCACTTTTATAGCACAATTGCAATTACATTACTTTTGCCCTTATTAACAATTTTTGACAAAATATCATGCAGTCTTAAACTGGCATTTTCAGGGATTGCATTTAGCTTAATATACATACCTTCTTCAATCAAATCACCAAGTTTACGACCAAATACATCACAATCAAAAATCGCTTGTTTATCATTTCCACTAGAATTCAAATATTCAATAAATGCTTCTGCTTGTTCCCTCGATCCAATAATTGGTTCAAAAGTACTTTCAATATCAACTTTGATCATATAAGTAGTTCCTGCTTTAGAAACAAGTTTCATCCCATAACGAGGTCCTTGTTTAATAATTTCTGGATCACTCAACTCAATTTCATCTAACTTTGGAATTGCATAACCATATCCTGTCTGCTTTACCATTCTAATAGCATTTGAAAAACCTTCATATTCTTTTTTTATATCTACTAGTTCTTGAATAAAGGTTAAGAAAGTTGCCTGATCAAATCCTTTATCGCCAATTATTTCTTCTAATATTTCATTATATAGCCCTTCACGTTCTTCAATTTTTAAAGTAGCACTTGAAGTAGTTGTATCTATTCCTGTTAAGTAAGCTTTATCAACAAAATCATATTCGCTGATCGTATCACCAATCCGTTCTACATCTTTAAACTTTTTAATTGATTGTAATGATTCTTTTAATGATGTATCTAATGTTTGTTTTAACCAATGACTATTTGACATCATTGCTAACCATTTAGGTACCTCGATACGTACTTCACTGATTTTAAATTCATATAATGCATCTTTTAATAATGAAACAATTTGTGGTTCTTCCATATTTGTAACATCCATAGATAGAACTGGAACATCATATTTAGCGGTTAAACGTTCATACTCTTTTTTACAAGCAGGACTGTTGACATCTTTAGTATTAATTATAATAATAAACGGCTTATCAATGTCTAATAGTTCTTCAACAATACTATCAGTCGCTTCATTATAATTAGCTCCTGGAATATCACAAATACTACCATCACTAGTTATAACGATTCCAATTGTTGAATGATCTTGTATAACTTTTTTCGTTCCGACTTTGGCTGCTTGATCAAATGGAATTGATTCTAAATACCAAGGCGTTTTAACATAGCGTATTCCTTGATCATCTTGATATCCTTTTGCTCCTTCAATAACATAACCAACACAATCAACTAGTCGGACATTAACTTTAAAATTCTCATCTATTAACATTTCTACTGCTTGATTAGGAATAAATTTAGGTTCTACAGTCATAATCATTTTACCTTTACCAGACTGTGGCAATTCGTCAATGGCACGCAGTTTTGCATCTTTATCTTCGATATATGGAATGACCGCCATTTCCATAAAACGTTTGATAAATGAAGATTTCCCACTTCGAACCGGTCCAACCACCCCTAAATATATGTCCCCATCGCACCTTTTTGCGATATCATGTAAGATATTTTTCGTTTCCATTGTAAACTCCTCTCTTCGTATTATTTATATGAAATATGCCTATATTTAGAACACATCTAATTATTAATTTGGTATAATTGATAAAGGAGGTATTTCCATGTACTCATATTTAGAATTAGAGAATAAATCTTTTGAAGATTTTTACTTGAAATTTTGCGGGATGCAAGAATGTAAACCTAATTATTCATATGGTCCAGCTGTTCGTCCAAATTATCTATTACATTACTGTCTCTCCGGTCAAGGTGAATATCACGTTAACAACCAAGTATATCAGATTAAAGCAGGTGATGCTTTTTTAATAATGCCAAACGTTGTCACTTATTATCAAGCCGACCAACATGAACCTTGGACATATTTATGGATCAGCTTTGATGGTTCTAAAACTCGTCAATATTTAAAACGATGTAATTTAGATGAACATAATCTTGTAGTTCATTGTGATTATATCAATGAATTGAGAGAAACAACGATTGCTATTCTTGCACACAATAAACTAAGCTATAGTAACGAGTTATTTATTCAAGGACAACTGTATACCTTTTTTAGTTTTTTAGCCAAAAGTGCTAATATTACTTATAATGATAATGTAGCCCCTAACTACAATCCATATGTTGATAAAGCAATTGAATATATTCAAAATAATTACCAGGAAATGGTAACAGTCAACGAGATTGCTGATTACCTTTCTCTCAACCGCAGTTATCTAACAACATTATTTAAAAAGCATCTTCATTTATCACCACAAGAATTTTTATTAAAGTATCGAATGATGCGCGCCGAAGATCTTCTTACTAATACTGATCTTACAATTAATCAAATTGCCTTCTCTTGCGGATATTCTAACCAATTATCTTTTTCAAAAGCATTTAGTAATTCACATCAAATGGCACCACGTGATTATCGTAAACAATTTAAATTAGTTGATAATTCAAGAATGAATGATCCTCATGAACGCAAAGAATAGATTATTAGATCAATCTATTCTTTTTATTAATTATTATTGCTTTTATTCATGTAAGTAATTGCAATTATAATATATTAATAATGATTACTATTACCCATTTAAAAGAATTAGAAAAGTTAAGTAGTATTTGCGAATTTGTTTATACTAGATCTTTCCACCTGAATTTTGTCCAATTTACAAAATGACAAGTTTAAAATTGTTAGAAGCCAATAATGTGAAAACGAGAGCAAAAGGAAATATTCACCGATACACTAAAGATTACCTTCATTTATACGTTTGTCCTACCAGAGCAAGTGATACACAAGATGATCAAATTAAGGCTTCAAAATGTATTAACGCACACCTGTGATTAAATGCCATTTCTATGGTCCCTTATGACTATCCACCACGAAATAAAGAAGTTAAAATGCTTAATGAGTTAGGTTATTTAACCTGAAGTAAAGCAAAACAAGAAGTAATAGCTCAAAATCTTTCAAAACAAACAAGCAATCCTGTTATTAAGCAAATAGCTAACACTCTAGTCAAATCTAACCGATTAATAAATGAAGACATTGCTCGTAAATCAAGATTTATGCTACCTCAAAGTTTATATACTAGAAACTTTTTAAACAAGTTATTGAAAAATGCTAAAAATGACGTGAGAAAGATTTAATTAATAAACTACTAAAAAATTCCTTGTAATGAAAAAAGCTAATTTAAACATATATCAAATAAAGATTCATAAATTAATAAAATATAAATTGCTTTTTAATTTAATAAGCGTTATAATTAAATAGTAATGATTACTATTTAATAAATTTGGAGGAAAAGAAGATGAAATACGTTTGTAAAATTTGTGGATTTATTTATGATGAAGCTACTCAAGATGCTAAGTGGAATGATTTAGATACTGATTGGGTATGTCCGGTTTGTAAAGCTCCAAAAGAAAAATTTGAAGCAGTAGCAGAAACTAGTACTAGTAAATATGCGGGAACAAAAACTGAAAAGAATTTAATGGAAGCCTTTGCTGGTGAATCAATGGCTCGTAATAAATATACTTTCTTTGCTGAAGCAGCTCGTAAAGAAGGATTAGAGCAAATTGCTGCAATTTTTGAAGAAACAGCTGATCAAGAAAAACAACATGCTAAAATGTGGTTTGCCGCATTTCATGGAATTGGAACAACTGATGAAAATCTAGAAGCAGCCGCTGCAGGTGAAAATGAAGAGTGGACTGAAATGTATGCAAGAATGGCCCAAGAAGCACGTGAAGAAGGTTTTGAAGAATTAGCAATTAAATTTGAAAATGTTGCTATCGTTGAAAAATCCCATGAGAAACGTTATCTAAAATTATTAGAATCATATAAAAACGGCACAACATTCAAAGGCGATGCCCCAAAAGGATGGAAATGTCGTCAATGCGGATTCATTTATGAAGGAGATGAAGCACCTGAACATTGTCCTACATGCGGATATCCTAAAGCCTTTTTTGAAAGAATGTGTGAAAATTACTAATAAGAATTAATATAACTATTTTAAAAAGATGTAATTAAATATAATAATTAAATATTTGGATTGATTTCTTTATAAAGAAATCAATCCTTTTAATTTATGACTTTTTGATTATAATATTCTAAATCCATACCTATAAACTATTTTAAATCTGATTAAAAACTTCTCATCTAAACAGTTCTCTTTGATATATAAATACCCCACAAGCTAGAATAACGGTTTACCGTAGAATAGCTCTACACTTAAGCCTGTCTTATCCAACTGGTGAGGTTTACTCAGGATTATTATATTTTTGCTTTTAATACGTAGATTCTAGATAAATAATCTCCATTAGTCCCATCGTATTTTTCTTTATTTTCACCGCAAGAACTATCAGTTGTAATTAAACCCAAGTTCATTAATTCATCACCATAATGAACTGTATTATTAAGATTAACATGATATTCTTTATCCGGATCTAATCCCAACAGCTTTACACGACGGTAACCAACATTAACTTCCTGCAAAGTACGATAATATCCAATAATAGCAGTATTCTGATCCTGTGATACAACCATCCAAACAGTCTCATTACCTTCAAATGGACTTTTTAAACGGTAAAACGTTCCAAACTGAATAATCTCCCGATAGTCCTTCATAAAGGTGATTTGTTCTTTAACTTTTATCTGTTCATCCATGTTTAATTTATTAAGATCTAATTCGTATCCAAAAGTACCAAAATAAGCAACATTTGCCCTTGTTTCAATCGGTGTATTTCTCAACAACTGATGATTTGGCGCTGCCGATACATGAGCTCCAAGACTCGAAACAGGATATACCATTGATGTTCCATATTGGATTTTCAAACGTTCTAGCGCATCAGTATCATCACTGGTCCAACATTGTGGTGCATAATACATCATTCCTGGATCAAAACGAGCACCACCACTAGCACAAGATTCAAATAAAATTTCAGGAAAACGATTTGTTAACAATTCATATAACTGATACACTCCTAAAATATATTCATGCATAACTCGTCCCTGACTCTCACTATCGTGACAACTAGAGTAAACTTCTGTCATACAGCGGTTCATATCCCATTTAATATAAGAAATATTTGCTTTATCAATTACTTCTGTCATCATATTATAAACATAAATAACGACTTCTGGATTTGAAAAATCTAATACAAATTGATTACGTCCATGACTACTAGGACGGTTTGGTGTTTCTAAAATCCACTGTGGATGATTACGATATAAATCAGAATTTTTATTGACCATTTCTGGTTCAAACCACAAACCAAACTTCATTCCCAGATTATTTATTTTTCTTGATAAACCACTAATTCCACTTGGTAATTTTTGTAAATTCGGATACCAGTCACCTAACCCTGCAACATCATTATTACGTTTACCAAACCAGCCATCATCAAGAACAAATAACTCGATTCCTAATTTTTGAGCAGTTCCAGCAATATCCATAATTTTTTCTTCATCAAAATCAAAGTACGTTGCCTCCCAATTATTAACTAAAATAGGTCGTACTTGATCACGATATTTCCCACGAGCCAATCGTCTTTGATAAAGTTTGTGGTAAGTTTGTGACATTTTATTTAGTCCATCATTTGAATACACCATGACTACTTCCGGAGTTTGAAAACTTTCTCCTTTTTCAAGACTCCAGCTAAAACAGTGGGGATGTATTCCCATCATCACTCTTGTAACATCATAAGTATCAACTTCAACCTGAGCTAAAAAATTCCCACTATATACAAAACTAAATCCTAAAACCTCACCAGCATATTCATTACAATTTTCACGCTTTAAAGCGATGAAAGGATTAAAATTATTACTTGAACATCCTCTTAGAGAATATATAGATTGAATTCCATGCTCTAGCTTTCTCTCCTTAATGCTCCTTTCACGAGCCCAAGCACCTGTTAATTCAATCATCTCATATTCTTTGTCGGGTAAATCAAGTGACATACTCATCACTTGCTCTAAAGTTATTTTTTGTTCACCGCAATTTTCAATGTAAGCATTTCTTGTAATTACCGGCATATTTTCAAAAATTGTGTAACTTAAAATAATTTTTGAATCAATTATATTATCATATAAAGTTATTAATAAAGTTGTTGCTTCATCTGGTGATTCAACATATGTCGCGGGTAATTTATCTAATTTAGGCTTACCACTTATAATAGTATGCCCCTGATAGTTAAACGAAATGATTCGACTACCATTTGCTTGAGCGATTTCAATCGCAGGGTGACGCATATCACCAGAGCCATAAGCAGGATATTCCTGTTTAATATGTTCTAAAGAAAATGTTAAATCGCCTTCAAAAGCACATGATGCCATTGGTCGCTGCATACTTTCAAATAAATGATCAAAATTTTCACGATCTTTGATTGCTTTACCATAATAAAGTTGTCCTAATTGATTATTTTTTAAGATTTTAAAAATATAACTTATCTCTTGATTATATAAATGAAATATCTTAGTTGTTTTATGAAATTTAATTGGCATATTTCTTCTCCTTTAAATCAATAATCGGTTCATTTGAATTTTTTATATCTTCCGTTACATCATCAAGAATCATCTGATTTTCTTCTTTCCTTAAAGCGATTATATTCATAATTCTTTGATAGTACGCTCCGTTTAATTTGTAATACTTTTTATAAATAATATAACTTATTAGCACTAAAATAATTGGTAATGCAACCATAATAATACGCATTCCATTTTGAGTTGCCATAGTTTGAGAAGCTCCAGCAACATATCCTGTGGCATCTAAAGCAAAACCTGTAAATAAAGCACCCATAGCTGAAGCAAATTTTACTAATAAGGTTTGAATTGAAAAAATTACAGACTCATTACGTGTCCCTAGCTTATATTCTCCATAATCTACAACATCGGCTAATACTACTGTCACTGTACCTAATTGTAATCCAGAACCGAATTTGACACAAATCCCTGCTACTGCTGTTAAAATATAATTTTGCGGAGCAATAAATCCTGTTACTAATAAAATGATTAGACCAACTACTGGTATTCCACTAGCTAAAGCATACACCTGTTGTTTACTTAATCTTTGAGATAACTTTGGAAAGATGATCAAACCAAAAATCTCTGCAAATCCTGCAAACATTGTAAAAATAGAAAATAATCCCTTATTGCCTGCAACATAAATAAAATAATAAGTTTGAACCCCAGCAATACAATTCATTCCAAAATTAAATGTTAAAATCGTTGCTATTGCTACTAACAGCTGATCATTTTTACAAATTATTTCGAACATCTTTCTAAACGAAGTCTTTTCTGGTTTCTTTGCTTCTACTCGATCAGCTGATTTAACATTAACTACAGTAATTCCCACAGTTACAATAAAAATAATGGCAATGACAATAGCAAAATTTGTATATCCCACTTGAGCATCACCATTTCCAAGGAAATCCATGATTTGTAATCCAAACCCACCAACTAACAGAGAACCCCCAATCGATGCAAAAATTCTTGGAATAACAGCTACACGATCTCGTTCTTCTGGATTTGATGTTAAATTAGGTAACATTGACCAATATGGGATATCCATGACGGTATATGTCATTCCCCATACGATATACATAATAGCAGCAAATATATACAAACTAGTTCCTGATAATCCCCAATCAGTAAATAAAGCAACTAAAATAATTGCATTAACAATAGTTCCAATTGCTAACCAAGGTCTAAATTTACCCCATCTACTATGGGTGTTATCAACAATCATTCCCATACCTAAATCATTAACAGCATCCCAAAATTTTGCTAAGAAAAACAATGTTCCTACAAATGAAGCTGATAATTTAAGAACATCTGTAAAATACAACATACAATAAGTAAAGATAATTCCACAGCACATATCCTTACCAATTGCGCCTACTCCATATGAATATTTTTCCTTAAATGATAATCTATCATTATTCATTTTTCTATCCCCTTTCAACGATAATAAATGGTTCATTTAAATTAACCATACCATATCTATTAACAGTTATATTTTTACGATTTAAATTTGTAAAAACAAACGGTGTTGCATCAATACAACGATGTTTTTTTAATATTTCTGAATCAAAAGTTAACAAAATATCACCCTGTTTAACAACTTGATCAGGATCTACAAATATTTTAAAGCCATCCCCGTTTAGTTGATTCGTGTCCAAACCCACATGAATTAGAAAATCTATTCCTTGACCTTTCAAAACAATTGCATGCTTTGAAGAAAAAATAAAATTTATTTTACCATCAATTGGTGCGACAACTCTATTACCAGTTGGAAATATTACAACCCCTTCTCCAGTCATTCCTTTTGAAAAAACTTCATCAGGACAATACTCTAAAGGATAAACTTTTCCTTCTATCGGACAATTAACTTGAATTTCCTTTTTAAATACTCCCATCACTTTCCTCCTCAGTTTACTGTAAGCGCTTCTATATCGACAATTATAACATTTGGATATATTTATAATAGTATTAGATGTATTTTAAATATGTCAATTTGTTATATATTCCCTAATTACAAAAGGAAAGTAATTGAAATAAATTTATTTATTAATATTATATATTTCCAAAATACAACATTAAGACATATTTTTATAACATTTTAACTAAAATTATAAAGTAGCTTTTTATTTTTTTACCTTTAACTTTAAGATTCATTGTATTAGAATAAACCACGAGGTGAATTATTAAATGGAATTTTCAAAACGAATGGAACTTTTTCAAGAAAGTATTTTTACAATTTTAGCAAAAAAGGCAGCATTAAGACGTGAAAATGGAAAAGAAGTAATTGATTTTAGTACGGGTACGCCAAATATTCCCCCTACCAAAAGAATAAGAGAAGTGCTTGCTAATGCTGCCCTAGATCCTAAAAACTATGTTTATGCGATTAATGATTTACCAGAATTAATCAAGGCTGTAATCGCTTGGTATAAAAAACGTTATGAGGTCATTTTAGAAGATGATGAAATTTGTTCATTACTGGGTTCTCAGGAAGGCTTAGCACATCTAGCAATGACATTGATCAACGATAGTGACATTGTCTTAGTTCCTAATCCTAGCTATCCTATTTTTAAAGACGGGCCGTTGCTTGCTAATGCAAATATTGTCGATATGCCTTTAAAAGAAGAAAATAATTATTTGATTGACTTTGATAAAATTGATCCAACCATTGCTAAAAAAGCAAAATTTATGATTGTTTCATATCCTAACAACCCTACCTGTGCGATTGCAAATGATAAGTTTTATTTAAGATTAATTGACTTTGCTAAAAAGTATCAAATTATTGTATTACACGATAATGCTTATAGCGAACTATTATTTGAAGGCTTAGGTAGAAGCTTTTTATCATATCCTGGCGCTAAAGATGTAGGTATTGAATTTAATTCCTTATCAAAAACTTATGGGCTTGCTGGTGCTCGAATTGGATTTGCAGTTGGCAACAAAGCAATTATTGAACAGCTTAAAACATTAAAATCTAATATGGATTATGGCATGTTTATCCCTATTCAATTAGCAGCAATCGAAGCCATTACCGGTGAACAAAATTGTGTTATAAAAACAAGAGAGGCTTATCAGCGGCGTCGCGATATCTTTTTAAAATGTGCTCAAGAAATTGGCTGGAATATTAAAGAGACAAAGGGAACTATGTTTATTTGGGCAAAAATTCCCAGCTTATATCAAAAGTCAATTGATTTTGTTAATGATTTATTTGAGCAAACCGGTATTTTATTTATTCCTGGTAGTGCTTTTGGCAGCGAAGGAGAAGGATATATTAGAATTGCTTTAATTCAAGATGAAGAAATAATAAAAAAGGCTTTCATTAAAATGAAAGCAACTAATATTTTCAAAAATTAAATTTTAAATATCAATTAGCAAACCTCTTTTTGGTTAGAATCAAAAAGAGGTTTTATTGCTCAAACTACTTTTATCATTATTATAGATATAATAGAAAAGCAAACCCGTTTGGGCCTTGCTTCATTATGTTAATTTTTCTTACATGTATGTAAATGTTGATAAAAAGCGCCTAATAGATTAGCATCATTACGATATTGACAAGGAACAACTACAGGGCGTGCAATTGGTGAATTAGCCTTTAATCCAGTTTGATACATTTCTTCTATATGTTTCTCAACTAATTCTAATAATAATGGTTGTGCTGAGATACCACCACCAATCGCAATTTTTTCTGGGTCGAAAAGTGCTTGTAAATTATAAATTTGAACAGCTAAACGATTACAGAATTTATCAAGCCCAGCAAGTACCTTTTTATCTCCACTATTTGCCATTTCAAAAATCTCTTTACCATTATATTGTTCTTTTGTTCCAACAGACTCTTGAACTGCCTTTAATAAGCCAGGAATTCCATTCGTAGCTGCCCATACACATTCAGGGTTATTGCCATCTTCCCCATTAGTCCGCATCCATGAAAATTCTCCTGAAGAGAAATGTTTACCAATATGAACTTTACCATCACGAACAATACAACCGCCTATTCCAGTTCCTAAAATTATTACAGCAGCATCATCAACATCTTTTAAACATCCAAATCCTACTTCCGCATTAGCCGCACATTTAGCATCATTACCAATCGTAATAGGCAACGGGCAACGTTCTTGTAAAATTTTTACAATTTCCATATCTTTTATATATTTATATGCACCACCAGTATAAGCAAAGCCCTTTTGAGGATCTATTGCACCCGGCATAGAAATTGCCATACCAACAATTTGTTCAGCATACTTATCATACAGTTCTCCAATTACCTCAACAAACTGCTCAATACTTTGATGAGGTGCAATTGTACTTCCTTTTTCAATAAACTCTCCCGTTTCATTTAATAAAGCATACTTGATTGAACTACCACCAATATCTAATGTTAAATAATTCATATTATCTCCTTTCATATTTCGCTCTTACTTTTAAGTATAACGATATTTCCAACAAGATTCAATAAATTATCAAAACACGAAAATAGATACACATTTGTGTACCTATTTTTTACTATTTCACCATCGTGGCGGACGTGGTGGCGGTCCTGGGGGTCGTGGCCCTGGTCCTGGGGGACCTGGCTGCCATGGTGGTCGTGGTCCCGGTCCTGGTGGGCCTGGCTGCCATGGTGGGCGTGGTCCCGGTCCCGGTGGGCCTGGCTGCCATGGTGGTCCCGGTTGCCATGGTGGAGGAAATAACCACCAAAACCAAAATGGAATAATTGGCTGCCGACTATCTAACTGATTATCAATCATGTAATATTCATCTTGAAGCGGATCCATTTAAACACCTCACTTTATTATACAATATGTATCCCTTTAAAGAAGGCATGGGCTTTTACCAATCAAGATTAACTTTTTTTCCTTTACGATAATATTCTTTATCATAATCATTAATTTCGCGAATTACTCGGCATGGTACCCCATAAGCAACAGAATTTGCTGGAATATCTTGGGTTACAACACTACCAGCTCCAATAACACTATTGTCACCAATCGTAACCCCCGGTAAAATAACACTATTTGCACCGATCCAAACATCATCCCCAATTACAATCGGCAATGAAAATTGCGTTCCACCTCTTCGATATTCCGGATCAACAGGATGACCAGTTACTGATAATGTAACATTTGGAGCAACCATTACATTGTTACCAATATGAACTTCAATATCATCAACAACAACCAAATTAAAATTAGCATAAAAATTTTCACCAATATAGGTATTACAGCCGTAGGCAAAATAAGCGGGAGCTTCAATCCATATATTTTCACCAGCATGGCCTAGTAACCCTCTTAAAATATCCTGTTTTTCTTTTTTATTATCAGGATGACAATGATTATACTCGAACATTCTTGCTTTACAATTTAATCTTTGACGTTCAATTTCTTTTTCATACTCTTGATCTTCTATATTTTCATGGCCAAATTCCCGATATAATTGACCGTTCTTCATTTTATCTTTTAATAACATATATCCTCCTTATGATAAACACCCAGCTAAGCTGGGTGTCATATCCTTAATATTATTTAACACGAACTAACTCTAAATAGCTAGTATCCCCTTTAAGTCCTGGTTTACCACCAGTAACTAAAATAAGTTCTCCCGATTCAACACCATTTTCTTTTGCAATGATTTCAGCATAATCCATCATACTTGAACGTGTTTTCATTGTTTTGCATTTTACTGGTTTTACTCCCCAGTTAATTGCAAGGGCTCTAGTAGTTGCTACTTCAGGTGTAGCAGCAATGATCCGAGCTTCAGGACGATAACGAGACATTTTTCGAGCAGTAAATCCACTTTCAGTAAAAGCAATAATCGCTGCAACTTGGAATTTAGAGGCAATTTCTGCAACTGACATACAAATAGCTTCAGATGTATCTTGTGGAGCAGTTCTTACAGCTTGACGATGTAATGCATCATAATCTAAGCTATTTTCTGTTTTTAAAGCAATCTTACTCATTGTCATTACTGCTTCTTGTGGATATAGGCCTGATGCAGATTCCCCAGATAGCATGATTGCATCTGTTCCATCAAAAATAGCATTGGCAACATCACTTACTTCTGCACGAGTCGGGCGAGGATTTTGCTGCATACTTTCAAGCATTTGAGTAGCAGTAATAACTAATTTTCCCATATCCTTACATTTCGTAATGACTTCCTTTTGAATCAATGGGACATCCTCTGCAGGTACTTCAACTCCTAAATCACCACGGGCAACCATAATCCCATCAGCTATTTTTAGAATCTCATCTATGTTTTCAACACCTTCGCTATTTTCAATCTTAGCAATGATTTGAATATCAGGTCGACCATTTTCAACCAAAAGTTTTTTTACATCAAATACATCTTGTGCACGTCTTACAAAAGAAGCAGCCACATAATTGAATGGTTGTGTACATCCATAAGTTAAATCATCAATATCTTTTGGTGATAGATAATCGAAACCTAATTTAATTCCCGGTACATTGATTCCCCTTTTATTTTTTACAATTCCGTTATTAGCACAAACACATACAATGTCTGTACCTTCAACATGATCAACTAGCAATTCCACTTGACCGTCATTTACCAAAATAAACCCACCAGGTTTTACATCCTTATATAATTCTTTATAAGTGATTGTAAAACGATCACTTGTTCCGACAATATCTTCTTGACAAATTGTGACAACCTGACCTTTTTTAAATTCAGTTGAACCATCGATAAAATCACCTGTTCTAATTTCCGGCCCTTTAGTATCTAATAAAATAGCAACGCTTGTATCCAACTCCTTATTGATTTCAGTAATCAAATCAATTTTTGCCTGATGCTCAGGATGAGTTCCATGAGAAAAATTAAGTCTCATTACATTCATTCCAGCTTTAACTAATTTAGTTAACATCTCTTTGTTATCTGATGCTGGTCCTATCGTACATACAATTTTTGTTTTACTCATTACTTCGTTTTTTAGCATATCGTCATTACCATCCTTTTCCTTCTCAATTTATCATACATGTTTATTATAGCCCATCTAAAAAACACTTGCGAGACTTTTGATAACATTTATCAAAAGATTTTTAGTTGATTAACGCTTACAAATTTCGAAAGCGTATTCAACATCTTCTTCACCTTTAATACAGTATTCTTCGAGTATTGGAGCACCCCAACTATCATCACCGCCAACACCCATTTGAGCAGCTAAAATAGTTACAAAGGTAAAATATGATTTTGGTAATTCTTCTTGATGCATTGCAGCTTCTAAAGTCTGCAAGCTATATGGAAGAACAGTTGCTTCGAATGGCTGATCGATCATTTTGAAACAAATTCCTTGATCTTTTTCATCAGTTATTGCTAAATAACGCAAATCACAGCGATTTCCACATTCTTGTGGAACTAAATATGGCGATAAGTTATCCTTAACAAGACAATCATAAACATCAATTTTTGCTCCATCCTTACGATCAATATAATTTTCTAAAGGTCCACGACCTAAATATTCAAAACGATCAACTTGATCATACAGTTTAAAACACATTCCTATTAATGGTAATTCTGGTAATCCTGCTTTTCCATGATAATGATAATCAACCCTAATAATACCTGGTGCCCGTACTGTAAAGACTATATCAACAGTAGTTGCAGGAATTACCGGTAAAGTATACTCAAAAAATACTTTTACACTACTATAATCAGAGGCAACTTCATAATTAAACTTAGTACAATTATAAAAAGTTGAAGCCCCAAACCACATTGAACTATTCACCTCATGTTTATACCCGCGTTCATTATCAGTTGATGCTCGGCTAAAAACAGGACGTGGAGCTCTTGCGATATATTCATGGTTCCCATATTTTAATGAAATTAATCCTTCACTATTAGCAAACATCACTTCAAAATCATTGTATCTTATACCGATATTACCATCACCAATAATAACTTTTAGCGGTTGTTTAGAAACTGAGAGCGGTTTATATTCACCAACTATAGTTTGACCGAAAGCAACTTCAAAACCAGCTTTAGCCCAAATTTGATCATCTTTCAATAAAGCACTAACTGTCTTAACAGCTTCTTTATCTAATTTTGTTAACCACGGAATCAATATTTCTTTAGAGTCTCCAGGTTTTACATCGGCTATGAAACATCCCTCCTGTAAAACTTTTTTACCTTGTTTTAATTGATAAACAAATTGATATTTACTAGTGTTACTAAACATCATTTTATTTGTAATTATGACACCTGCATCTGTCGGCTTAATAATAATATCTTGATATAAATATTTAACTTCTTGAGCTTTTGGCGAAATAGTACGATCAGCAAAAACAATTCCATCGCCACAGAAATTATAATCAGTATAGCGTTCTTTAAAATCTCCACCATAACCAAGAACTTTTTCACCATAACCATTTGTATAGTACACTGCCTGATCAATATAGTCCCAAATAAAACCACCTTGATATTGAGCATACTTATCTTCTAAATCAGTATAATGTTTCATTCCACCTAGAGAGTTTCCCATAGCATGCATATATTCACAACTAATATACGGTTTTGCAGGATTGCCCTGTAAATATGTTTCAATTTCTTTCGCTTTTGCATACATACGTGATTCCATGTCAGTTGCTTCACAATAATCACGATTCCATACACAACCTTCATAATGAACTAAACGAGTCGGATCATTTTCTCTAAAATGATTAGCCATAGCAACAATATTTGTTCCCGCGTATGATTCATTACCACATGACCAAATTAAAATCGAAGGATGATTTTTATCACGTTGTAGCATTGTATTAGCACGATCAACAACGACATCATGCCATTGTGGCAGGTTTCCTGGAATATTCCATGACGGTTCACAAGCACCTAATTTTTGCCATGAACCATGACTCTCTAAATTTGCTTCATCAATTAAATAAATTCCATACTCATCACATAGATCATACCACAATGATTGATTTGGATAATGAGATGTTCTTACTGCATTAATGTTATGCATTTTCATAAATTTGATATCGTATAGCATATCCTCTTTTGTAATAGCCCGACCTTTATCAGCAGCAAATTCATGACGATTAACACCTCTAAAGACAATTCTTTGACCATTTAACTTCATTATCCCTTGATCCATTTTAAACTCTCTAAATCCAATTTTTTGTGGTATAACTTCTACTAAATTATCATCATGATCATAAACGGTTAACAATAGTTTATACAAATATGGATTTTCACTTGACCATAAATTAACATTAGTCAGTCCAAACGAAAAATTAGTTAATGGCAATTGCTTTGCTTGATAAATAATATTATTATTCTGATCATATAAAGCAGTATTTAGATAGCCCTCTTTTTTAGCAATTACATCTAAATTGACCGATACCTGGACATCTTTATAATTATTTTTTAAAGTAGTCTTAACAAACAGATCATTAATATGAATGTCTTCTATAGCATATAAACTTACATCTCTAAAAATCCCTGAAAAGCGCCAAAAATCCTGATCTTCTAACCAGCTGGCACTAGAGCGTTTATAAACCTCAACCGCTAATTTATTTTCACCATCTTTTAAAGCATAAGTTACATCAAAACTTGATGGCGTAAATGAATCCTCACTATAACCAATAAATTCTCCATTTAACCAAACATAATAAGCCGTTTCAACTCCATCAAAAACCAGACGAGTTGTTTTATTCTTTAATGCTTCATTTACTTCAAAATAGCAAACGTAACTTCCTACAGGATTATCGTCACTTGATATATGTGGTGGTCTTAATTTCTCATGCCCATCCCATGGGTATAAAGTATTAATATACTGCATCTGATCATAACCTTGCATTTGAATATGACCTGGTACATCGATCATATCAAAATAATGACAATCAATATCCTCTTTATAAAAATCAACAAATCTTTCATTAGGATTTTTAGCATAATTAAAATACCAGCGTCCATTTAAAGACTGCTTTAATTCCATTGCATCTCCATTCAATGCTTTATCAATATCGAGATAATAAGAATGATCACTATAAGCATTTAAGCGATTTACCGCAAAAACTTTAGGATCTGCTAACCAATTTAAATCTGCTTGTGTTCCTTTCATAATAGCCTCCAATTTTACTTATATTTTAGTGAAATACATATATATTTTACTAAAATATAATAAATTTTTCAATTCTTTTAATAAGATAATTATTTATATTTTATATAAATAATTATCTTCCGGCTAAGCTGAAGATTTTCATGTGCAGGTATACAGAGTAAATGCTAAAGTTCCTTCATTTCATGCAATCTGTCTCTACCACTTACGCTAATTCTTATTTTAAATCAAGTACAAGTTATTCCACCTTTTAATTGACTCTTTATATATTCTTTGTAACTTTTCCTATTATAACTACATAATTTTCTCTGCACTAAAGCTTTTTCTTGACCCATAGATTATCTGTGAATTTTATTGCATACAAAAAGCGACTTATCCTGTCGCCTTTCTTATTTTTATGTAATTATTTCAACTTATCATTGATAAAACGCTTGAAGAAAATCGCGTTAGTTCCTGTTGTTAATAAATCAGATACTGGTTCTGCCAGCATTACCGCTAATACACCATTGCTAATGAAATTAGGTAAAATATAAATCAAAGGAATTAATAAAATTATCTTGCGATAGAAAGCAAAGAAAAATGATCTTTTTCCTTCGCCCAATGATGTATAGATTTGTTGAAAAGAGCTATTAGCACCAATAATAATATAGCCAAAGATATACACTCTTAACATCTTTACCCCCAATTCCATTAGTTCTGGATCGTTAGTAAACATGCTAACAAAAAGCGCCGGGAACAACTCCATCAAAGTTACCATTATTACTGAAAATGTCAAGGCCACCTTAATTACCATTTTGATTGCCTCAATAACTCGTTCTTTTTGTCTAGCACCATAATTAAAAGAAATTATCGGCTGGCTCCCTTGGGCTATTCCTTCCATTGGTAAAAAGACAATTTGGGCCATTGAAGCCATAATTGTCATAGAACTAACGGCAATATCACCGCCAAAAAATAATAATTGTCGATTAAAACATACTTGTAAGATTCCCTCCGTACTATTCATAAAAAATGGTGAAATCCCTAAACCCAATACTCTTTTCATAATTATTTTATCAAAGAACAAGTATTCTTTCTTTATTTTTATTGTTGACCGTTTCGAAAAAATAAAATGCATTACCCATAAAAAAGAAACAAATTGCGAAATGATCGTAGCCAAGGCCGCTCCCGCTACTCCCATATTTAAAGTAAAAATAAAAATTGGATCTAGAATAATATTTAACGCGCCTCCAATAACTAACGTTAACATTCCAAACTTCGCATACCCTTGGCAATTAATAAAATAATTCATTCCCACACTTAATTGTACAAAAATCGTCCCCAATAAATAAATATTTAAATAATCTTTGGCATATGATAACGTATTTGCACTTGCACCAAACAATAATAAAATTTCTTCACCAAATATATATAAAACAATCATGATAACTATTGAACTTAATACTAAAGAACTAAAACAATTTGAGATTATTTTATTTGCTTGGTCATTTTCATCAGCTCCTAGACTTATTGAAGCTAATGGTGCCCCACCACGGCCAAACAAATTAGTAAAAGCGGTAATTATTGTAATAATTGCACTACACAAACCAATTCCAGCAATTGCTAAAGCTCCATCCTCCATTCTTCCAATATAAATTCGATCCACTAAATTGTATAGCAAGGTTACCATTTGTGCTAAGATCGATGGTATCGCCAGTGATAACAGTAACTTTGAAATTTTTTCATTAGCAAGTCGCTCATTCATTGTTATTCCCTCCTAAATTTTCATAAATTTGGCTAATTAATCGGTTAAACTGTTCTTTATCTTGATTACTTAACCCCTGATAAGCAATTTCATTATAATTATCTTGAACAGCCCGAATTTCTTTAATCAGCTCATTAGCATATGGTGTTACAAACAAACAATTACAACGACGATTTTCATTATCTACTTGGCGTTCAACGAGCCCTCTTTTGACTAGTTTGTCAAGCGAACAAGAAACATACGCCTTAGAGATACCACGGATATTGACAATATCTTGAGCATGATGATACTCAGGGTTATTAGCTAAAAATGCCAATACATCAATTTCAATTTGAGTAATTTGATACTTTTTTTGTATTGTTTCAAACATAATATTATATTGCTTTAATAAATAAGGATAAATTGCCATTAAAAAGGTTTTCTTCATTTCTCTACTCCTAACTGTTCGTTAATGAACAGTTCTATAATAAACTATTTATTATGAATAAATTACATTTTTTCACAATAAGAAAAAACTAATATTTGTTGAAAGTTAAACAAATATTATTAGGGTGGTTATCTTTAAATATAACAACAAAAATACTTTATCGTAGATTAAAAAACAATGAGCTATATCATTTGTTATCCATTTTTCATAGCGGTATAATATGAATATAGAAAATGAGTTAATCATATATAGCTTGAAAGGAGGATGCTATATGACAAATTGGCAAATAGTGAATCATCGCTTGCAAAATCTATCATTACATAATCTAAAAGAAATCTGTTATGCACATAATATTTCTATGGAAGAACGTGACCTAGAGTTAATTCTTCAAATAATTAAAAATAACCCATATTCAATCGTAAATGAAGAATATACTCCGATTTTGTTTATTGAGATTTCCAATGTGACGAATAAAGCTACCTGTGACAAATTTAAGCCAATTATCGAAAAGGAATATTTGATTCACTAATAAAAAGCACCTAATAAAATTAGGCGCTTTTTAATATCATTAAAAATAGGGTTACTATCTTCTAAACTTTCTGTTATATTTTCTAAAAGATTCCGTAAACACATTATACTCTTCATTAGGAATATCTTCACCTTGAACAATCCTATCAATGACCGGTTTGTTTTCTTCCATCATTTTACGCGCATATTCTTCGGCAGTATTATTTCCTTTACTAATATTTAAGATATAATTACAAACTTGTTCATACATATCTTCTCCGGTAAACAGTTCCCACTGTTGACAATTTTTTACATCTAAAATATTTATTATAATTCTAGCTATTAACTCTCTATCTTTCATTTTTATCACCGCTCAATATTATCCCACAAATGACAATCAAGTTCAAATCATAGATAAAATTTTTAAAAGTTGTATAATATAAATGAGCATAAGATTGTCCTCCCGTTGACAAACTATGCTCATTTTTTCAATATTTTCATTGAGAATAATTGGTAAAATAGTTGAAATAATCACATCATAATCAATAATACTAAAAATATTTAATTTACCCCATATTCATCGTCATACAATAACTTAATTCTCTTATTGACATTTCCAAATAATAATCCACCATTTTCCCCTTGAACCATTTCTACAATAAATTTAATTGCGAGCACCTTTTATATTATTCGTGCAAAAAATTTAATTATCTCCATTTTTTTTATTAAAGATATAAAAAACAATCTGCTTATCAAAAATATTTTTAAGGAAAAATAACTTATTTCCCAGATCAATTGTCTAATTAAATCCTAGTTATTTCAAATGATTAAAAATAGCTATATTTCAAAAATTTATCATTGGCCATTTAAAGCTTATACAGATCACAATCCTCAATTTTTCCTCATTTATAACATCAAGCTTGATAACTTCTCTTTCCTAATTTTACTATAAACAAAGAATATTTGTAATAATTACCAAATTTAAAAAGTACAAACTGTTTTCACCTAATTTGTACTTTTTAAACTTTACTTCTTTTCTCATTAAACACAGAGATAAAAAATACTAATCTAATATTAATAAAAAAGATTACTATTGTATGATTTATCTAGTTTAACGACGGCATCATAATATTAGTTTTCTTTTAGCGTATTTAGCTGCACCATACATTCCCGCTTGTTCCCCAAGTTCTGCAACCACTAGATCACAGTTATTACTAGCAATTTCCAAAGCATGAATAGCAGCAACCTCTCGAGTTGAAGCTAATAACCGCTCTCCTGCATTTGATACTCCACCACCAATAATAATACGTTCAGGATTAAATAAGTTAATAAGGTTAGTTATCCCATAACCAAGTATTTCTCCTGTCTCTTTAAGAGTCGCAACGACAATCGAATCATTTAAATCATAAGCTTGGCAGATCATCTTTGCAGTGATCTCATCACAATTATTTACCCATCTATTAACAATACTCATATGATCAATATCCTTTTCTTTAAACGTATTGATCATTCCAACTGCAGAAACGTACCTACCCAAGCACCCACTACTACCACAACGACAAGCTCTCCCATGACGATACATATTCATATGCCCAATTTCTCCGACACTGTCATTTGCACCGTATAAAACATGTCCATCTACTACGATTCCAGAACCTAAATCGGTCCCAATTGCAATTAAAATAATATTTTTAAAACCTTTCCCAGCTCCAAAATACAATTCTCCATAAAGATGCATTCTAACATCATTATCAATTACAGTTGGAATCAGCCACTTATGTTCAAACCATTCTTTGATCTTGACATTGTGCCAATTATTAAAATTAGGAGAAAATAAAGAAATACCGTCATTTCGATTTAACAAACCCGGTACTCCTATACCTAGAGCATCTATCTGTTCAAATAAAAGATTATTCTTTAAAACTAATATTTCTAAACATTTTTCAATTCTTTTTAAAACTATATCTGCACCCAAACTTGCTCCTGTATTTTTTTGAACCATTTTTAATAATTGTAACTGTTCATCAAAGAGTCCTGCTTTAATAGTTGTTCCGCCCAAGTCTACTCCCAAATAATACATTTTTCCTCCTATTAAAAAAGGGCATTTCTATAGTGAAGCTCCATTATTTTAATATGCTCAAATAACAGAGTTCACCTTCTTCTGCCCAACTTTTAAATTACTTTTTTACCGCCATACTTGCGAACTTTTAATACATGACAGCTTCCTTTACCAAAAACTCTTTCAATTTCAGTCTTATAAGCAGTTACAAATTCATCTTTAACAAAAGCTTGAATCGTTCCCGCAAAACCACCACCATGAACCCGACAAACGCCATTTCGGCCAATAATTTTTTCTGACATGGCTAATCCAATTGAAACACTTTGATTCTGAACATCGCAGTTTGCATACACATTTTGCAAGAACTTATAAGAACTATCTCCAGATTCCTTAACAACTTTTTTAAATGTTTCAAAATCACTATTGTTTAAAGCCTTAACTTCTTGATCAACCCGTTTATTTTCTTCAAATAAATGAATTGCTCTTAAAACTGCCCGGTCTTGACAAGCTTTTCTAGCACCTGCTATATCATTAAAGAAATCTTCCTCATCTACTTCACGTAAAAATTCTTTACCAAAATAGTTAGCTACTTTTTTCATTTCCATAGGAATTGCTGCATATTCATCAGTTAAATCAGCATGTGATCCTTTTGTATCAACAATACATAAACTGTGTCCAAATTTAGAAAAATCAACATCTACTTTATTAACAATTGGCTTAGCCACATCATTAAAATCAATATTAATCAAGCTACCTACTGAACTAGCACATTGATCCATTAAACCACAAGGTTTACCAAAGTATACATTTTCAGCATATTGACCAACTTGAGCAATTACAACAGGGTCAATAGTCATATCATTATATAAACCAGAAATAATAGTACCAATAATCGTTTCAAAAGCTGCTGAAGATGATAATCCTGCTCCCATTAATACATCACTAGTAATAAAAGCATTAAAACCACCAACATTATATCCTAATTCTTTTAACCGAGCACATACCCCACGAATTAAAGCCTCAGATGTTCCTTCTTCAGCCTTTTTTATTTCTAAGTCTTCTAAATTAATTGGCGCAATATCAAAATCATCAGATAATACTTTAATTTTATTGTCAACTCTTCCAACAACAGCGATTGCATCAAGATTAACTGCTGCTGCTAAAACACAACCATGCTGATGATCTGTATGATTTCCTCCTACTTCGCTACGTCCTGGAGCACTGTAAATTTCTACATCAGTATCACCATACAATGATACATATTCATTGATTGCTTTAACATATCGCTCACGTTGATAATCTAAAAGATTTGTATCTACATAAATATCATTTAATAACTCATCATACTTTTTATTATTTAATTCTTCTACTAAAATTGTTGCTTTAATCATTATTTTATTACCTCAAATTTATATGATGTTATTTCATCATATACTTCACCTTTCTTTAAAATTGTTGTTGGGTCCTCTTCAATATTAATTGCATCGGGAAGATTTTGAGTTTCAATACATAATGCGAATCTTCTTGGATATACAATTCCATATTTACCGATACGTCCATCTAAATAATTAGCACTATAAATTTGAGCTCCCGGCAATGATGTACTTACTGTCAATTTACGTCCAGTAGCTTCATGATATAATATAGCTTGGTCTTTATCTTGGTTAAAAATGAACGGATGGTCATAACCGGCACCTAATTTAAGCTGCTCATCATCACTATCAATTACATCACCAATTCTTGTCATTGAATTAAAATCAAATGGAGTATCTTTTACTAGATTAAATTTACCAGTCGGTAATCCATCAGAATCAACACATGCATATTTATCACTATGCACTAACAATTGATGATTATAAATATCTTCTTTAGCCCCCGACAAATTAAAATACGAATGATTAGTAATATTAATAATTGTATCCTTATCACTAGTTGCTTGATAACGTACAATTAAAGTATCTTTATTTAAAGCGTAAATTGCTTTGAATGCTAAATTACCAGGATATCCCTCTTCACCATCTTTTGACAAATAAGTAAACTCAATTGAATCCTCAAGTATTTGATAATCAAATATCTGATATGAAAAACCTTTGACCCCACCATGTAAACAATTAGGACCATTATTAATTGGCAGCGTATAAGTTTCACTGTTTAAAGTAAACTTACCTTTACCGATACGATTAGCTGTTCTCCCAACTAATGCCCCTAAATAAGCGTCTTTAGTCTGATAATCTCTAAAATCATCATACCCTAGCACTACATCATCAATATTTCCATCTTTATCTTTCATTAAAACTTTAACAATCGTACAACCATAGTTTGAAACAACAACTTCTAAATCATCATTTTTCATTTGAATTAGATCAATTTTATCATCAATCTTTTCGATTACCTTTATCATCTTATTCTCCTTTCAAAACTGTTTCCACGAAACTTGTTAAGGCATCAATTCCATAATCATCCATTTTAAAAACACCAGCATCTTCTAATACATTAACAAATTTAATTGCTACTGCTTCCTTCAAGATTTCATCAATATTTGTCTCTGTAAATTCATGTTGCGCTAACAACTGTTGATACCATGAATGGTGTTTATCTAATTCTGGATATTCTTCAATCTTTGCTTTTTTCAATAAACAGTCACTTAATAATTTTAATTCATCTTTTAATCGAGCTGGTAAAATAGCTAACCCCATTACTTCGATCAGACCAATATTTTCTTTTTTAATATGATGTGATTCTTGATGAGGGTGAAAAATTCCATCAGGATATTTTGTACTTGTCCGGTTATTTCTTAAGACTAAATCAATTTGATACTTATCACCTTTACGACGAGCAATCGGTGTAATTGTGTTATGCGGAATATCCCCTGTATGTGAGATTATATCTAAAACTGGAGCATTATAATGGCGCCAGCAATCTAACATTTTCACTGATAAAGCAACTAATTCTTCTTTATTCTCTGAAGTTAATCGAACTGTCGATAATGGCCATTTAACCACTTCAATCAATGTACTTGGATATTTATCAGAAATTAGTGTCTTTAAAACTTCTGCCCCTTGAATTGGAAATTCATAATTTCCCCCTTGATAGTGATCATGACTTAAGATTGATCCACCAACAATTGGTAAATCAGCATTTGATCCAATCATGTAATGAGGAAATATATCTAAAAATGAAAACAGATTCTTAAACGTGTTCTCATTAATCACCATCGGCTTATGTTCCTCATTAAACACAATACAATGCTCATTATAATAAACATATGGTGAATATTGTAAATAATAATTTCCAGTCGCCAATTCAATTGGAATAATTCGATGAGTTTGTCGAGCCGCCCGATTCAAATCGCCACTAAAACCAACGTTTTCTTTACACAATAAACATTTAGGATATCCGCTTGATTTAATCAATTTAGCTTTAGCAATTTCTTTTGGATCTTTTTCCGGCTTTGATAAATTGATAGAAATCTCAATATTTCCATATTTAACATACTTTTTCCAAATAATATTTTTATCCGTACGACTCTTTCTAATATAATTAGAAGCAATTGATAATTTGTAATAATAATCAGTTGCTACTTTAGGACTTACCATATATTTCTGCTTAAATTTTTCATTTACAGTATGGGGTCTAGGCATAATACAATTCATTATTTTAGTATCAAATAGATCTCTACTTGTGGTATTATCCTCAATTAATCCTTTTGTTACTGCATGATCCAACATCTTTTCTAAGATAGGTGTCGCTAACGGTAAGTGTTCATTAATCTCTTCATATTCAAAGTCATTTTCATCAAATAAATCTAATAATAGGTTTACTGAATAATCACATTCATCTTTAGTAATCATCTCTTTGTCTAAAGCAAACTGAATTAACCGATTAATTTCATGGTTCATTATAGTAATTCCTCCCTTTTACACAATTATATTGTAGCTCTAACTATAAATATTGTCAATCATTTTTACTAAATTATAAGTAAATATTTACTAATTTATTGACTAATGTTTACTAAAGAATTATAATAGCGTTGTAAAAATAAAAAAGGGGGACTCAAAATGAGTATATTAGTATTAGGTGGTGCTGGCTATATTGGAAGCCATACTGTATATCAATTAATCGAAAATGGAAAAGAGGTAGTTATCGTTGATAACCTTCAAACTGGTTTTAAAGAATTGATTCATCCTAAAGCCAAGTTTTATCAAGGAGATCTACGTGATAAAACATTTTTAAATAATGTTTTTGAACAAGAAAAAATTGATGGTGTAATTCATTTTGCCGCCAATTCATTAGTTGGTGTTAGTATGAAAGAGCCATTAGAATATTATGATAATAATGTTTATGGCATGATTGTTTTACTTGAAGTAATGAAAAATCATAGTGTAAAACATATTGTCTTTTCTTCTACTGCTGCAACTTATGGTGAACCTAAACGTATTCCAATCGAGGAAGACGATGAAACATATCCAACTAATCCATACGGAGAAACTAAATTAGCAATGGAAAAATTGATGAAATGGTGTTCTAGCGCTTATGGAATGAGTTTTGTAGCTTTAAGATATTTTAATGCTTGCGGTGCCCATCCAAATGGTAAAATTGGTGAACTTCATAATCCTGAGACACACTTGATTCCATTAATTTTACAAGTCCCATTGGGAATTAGAGAAAGTATTTATGTATTTGGTGATGATTATGATACTAAAGATGGTACCTGTATTCGTGATTATATTCATGTAATGGATCTTGCCGATGCGCATATCAAGGCTTTAAATTATTTAAAAGCTGGAAATCCAAGCAATATATTTAACTTAGGTAATGGTGAGGGCTATTCAGTTTTAGAAATTATCAACGCTGCCAAAAAAGTTACAAATCTGCCTATTGCAGTTACAAAGGCGGCACGTCGTGCTGGTGATCCTGCAAAATTAGTTGCTAATAATACAAAGGCAAAAGAAATATTAGGTTGGGAACCTAAATATACTGACATAGAAAAAATAATTTCTACCGCTTGGAACTTTTATATTGGCCGAAAATAGGTTATAATATTAAGTACATCAAGGAGGGTAATCATGGCTACAATTAAAGATGTTGCAGAGCTAGCAAATGTTTCCAGTGCCACTGTTTCAAGAATTTTAAACAATGATAAAACATTATCTGTTCCTGAAGAGACAAGGCAGGCGGTATTTAATGCAGCTAAAGAATTAAACTATATAAAGAAAAGAAAGGCAACCAAAAATGAATTCACGATTGGAATTGTTCAATGGTATTCATTGCAACAAGAAATTGATGACCCTTATTATTTACAAATAAGACAAGGTATCGAGAACTTTTGCTTACAAAATAATATAAATGTTATTAGAACTTTTAGAGCCGATCAAAACTATCTAGATGTTTTGAAAGGTGTAGATGGCCTAGTTTGTGTTGGTAAGTTTAATAATAATGAAATTTCTCAATTTAAAAAGATTTCAAATAAAGTTATCTTTCTAGATATGCATAGTCCAAATAGTGATGACAGTACGATCACTTTAGACTTCCACAAAGCGGTTATTGATGCTTTAGATTATTTAAAATCTTTAAATCATCATAAGATCGGTTATTTAGGCGGTAAAGAATATCTTGAAGACAATGTTGTATATCAAGATGCTCGTAAAGAAATATTTATTGATTATTGTAACAAAAATAAGATTATTTACAAAAAATATTTACTTGAAGGTGAATTTACAACTGAATCTGGTTATTCCATGATGATGGATCTGATCAATCAAAAAGATTTACCATCAGCGATTTTTTGTGCCAGCGATCCAATCGCAATTGGGGCTCTTAGAGCTCTTCAAGAACATAATCTCAGTGTTCCAAGAGATATTTCACTAGTTGGTTTTGATGATATTAAGGCAGCCAGCTTCACTAATCCACCACTGACAACAATTTATGCTCCAGCATCACTTATGGGGGAATATGGAGCAAGTATGGTATATAATATTTTAAGCAAATATAATTCTCCTACTCCAATGAGAATAACACTCCCATGTACTTTAATTGAACGAGAGTCTTGTAAAAAAGTAGATTAAATCTACTTTTTTTATTTATTGATTTATTCTCTCTAAATAATACAATAAAATGTTAATTTGGCATAAATAAAAAATAAAGGTGCATAATATTTGTATCCATCATCATTCCATGTTAAGATTTATACAGTTAGCAAGAGCTAACCTAAATAACTATAAATCTTTGTCGACAAAAGGTAATAAAAATAGTAAAGGAGTGAAACACAATGGATAAACAATTAAATAAACTATTAGCAGATTTAGTAGTTGAATACCACAAATTACAAAGTTATCACTGGTATATTAAAGGAAAAGATTTCTTTACTGTCCATGCAAAATTAGAAGAACTATATAACGGAGTTAATAAAGCCATTGATGAAGTTGCGGAAGCTATCTTGATGACTGGTTTTAAACCAGCAGCATCAATGCAAGAATTCTTAGATATTTCTGCAATTGAAGAAGTCAAAGGTGAACATATTACATCAAAAGATATCTATAAAGTAGTTCTAAATGATTTTAATTATTTATTAGATAGGATTAAATCATTAAAAAATAATGCAGATAATGAAAATAATTATTTAATTTCATCTTTAATGGATGATTATATTAAAGAATTCACAAAATCTATTTGGATGATAAGCCAAGTAGTTGAAAATTAATAAAAAAAAGGAGAAAAACAATGTCATTAATCGGAAAAGAAATAACAGAATTTGAGGCTCAAGCCTTTCATGAAAATGAATTTAAAACAATCAAAAAAGAAGATTTATTAGGAAAATGGAATGTCTTATTCTTCTATCCTGCAGATTTTACATTTGTCTGCCCAACTGAATTAGAGGATTTGGCAAATAAATACGAAGAATTTAAAAATATAAATTGTGAAATTTATTCAGTATCATGTGATACTCATTTCGTTCATAAAGCTTGGCACGATACATCTAAAACAATTAAGAAAATCAATTATCCAATGTTAGCTGATCCTACTGCTAAATTAGCAAAAGATCTAGATGTATATATTGAAGCTGATGGTTTAGCAGAACGTGGAAGTTTCATCATTAATCCAGAAGGAAAAGTTGTTATGTATGAAGTAATCGCTGGAAACGTTGGACGTAATGCCGATGAATTATTTAGACGTGTTCAAGCTTCACAATTTGTTTATGAGCACGGTGATGAAGTATGTCCAGCAAAATGGAAACCAGGAGAAGAAACATTAAAACCATCACTAGATCTAGTAGGATTAATCTAAAATGTCTAATCTTTATGATGCTATTATCGTTGGCGGTGGTCCTGCTGGACTGTCCGCTGCGATATATCTAGCTAGAGCTAAATTTTCAGTTCTTGTAATTGAAAAAGAAAAAATCGGTGGTCAAATAACAATTACTTCTGAAGTTGTTAATTATCCTGGAATTTTACAAACTAGCGGTCAAGAGCTAACAGAAGCGATGCGACAACAGGCACAAAATTTTGGTGCAGAATTCCTACTTGCAACGGTTAAAGGGATCAATTTGAAAGAACCAGTAAAAAAAATCATCACTGATAAAGGTGAATTTTCAAGTATTGGGATTGTTTTAGCAACAGGTTCTCATCCACGTAAACTAGGTTTTCCAGGCGAAAAAGAATTTCAAGGTCATGGTGTAGCCTATTGTGCTACTTGTGATGGTGAGTTCTTTACCGGTAAAGATATTTTTGTCATTGGCGGTGGCTTTGCTGCTGCAGAAGAAGCCGTGTTTTTAACCAAATATGCTCGTAAAGTTACAATCATTGTCCGTGAGGAAGATTTCACTTGTGCTAAACAAGTTAGCGATAAAGCTAAAAATCATCCAAATATCGAAGTTCATTATAACACGGAAATAATTGAGGCTAAAGGTAATCACCAGTTAGAACAAGCAACGTTTAAAAACAACGCAACTGGTGAAACTTGGTCATATCATGCCGAAGCAAATAACACATTTGGAATCTTTGTATTTGCAGGTTATGAGCCAGCAACTGAAATATTCAAAAATCAAGTTGAATTAAATAACTATGGAAACTTAATTGTCGATCAAAATCAAAAAACTAATCTTGATGGTGTTTATGGAGCTGGTGACGTTTGTGTCAAAGAATTACGTCAGGTTGTCACTGCAGTCAGTGATGGCGCTACTGCTGCGACCTCATTAGAAAAGTATATCCCTAATATTGTTACTGCTTTAAAACTTTCCCCCAAGAAAATAAAGATTAAAGAAGCAGTACAAACAAGCAAAGAAACAAGTGAAAATGATGATAGTTTTATTACCCCCAAAATAAAACAACAGTTGGCTCCAATTTTTGCTAAATTAGAAAAACAATTAATAATTAAATGCTCCCTCGATCATAGTAAACTTGCTGGTGAAATCAAATCATTTATTGAAGAATTTACTACTCTCAGTGACAAACTTTCCTATCAGTTCGAAGAATCAAACTCTTCACCAGCAATGCGTTTCTATGATGAAAATAATAATTATTTAAATATTAGTTATCATGCTGTTCCTGGTGGTCATGAATTTAATTCCTTTGTAATTGCAATCTATAATGCAGTTGGTCCTAAACAACCGCTTGATACGCAAATCATCAATGAAATTAAACAAATTAACAAACCAACCAACATTAAGGTAGTTGTCTCCCTTTCTTGTACTATGTGCCCAGATGTAGTAATGGCAAGCCAAAGAATTGCAATTGAAAATAATAATGTTGATGCCCATGTATTTGATTTGGCACATTTCCCCGAACTTAAAGAACAATATCAAATTATGTCAGTTCCTTGTATGATCATAAATGATCAAGATGTGTATTTTGGTAAAAAAGATATCCAGCAAGTTATTGAAATTATAAAAAAGTAAGCTTACGCTTACTTTTTTTAACGATATAAATAACTACCTAACGGTGCTTTCATATGGTCCACTACATAACCGCTTCCTCCACGATTTTTTACATCTTCAACCATCGTTGTGATTAAAACCGGATTATCACTATTTGTTGTCATTACTGTAAACCAGCCAATCTCACTACCACTTGTATCATTTTGTGAAGATTTTAATTCTGCTGTCCCAGTCTTACCGGCTAATTCGATATCTTGATGATAAATCGAATGCCCAGTTCCATTACTATCACTGATCACTCCTACTAAAGCCTCTTTGATTCTCTTAACTGTATCTTTGCTAAAAACATCTTTGATCCATGCATCATTAGGTTTTTCATCAATAACTAAATAAGGCTGAGCAATCGTCCCCTCATTAACAAACGCTCCATATATTGATGCTAACTGTACAGGGTTTAATAATAATTGACCTTGCCCGTAGCCACTGTCAGCTAATTGTTGATCATCAAATTTACTATCTTTATTTTGATATTGAGAAGCATTTAAAGATAATTCAAAAGGTATTTTTGATCCAATCTTTAATTTCTCATATCCCTCAATCAACTTTTCCTTTCCTATTTCACTAGCAGCTCGAGCAAAATAAACATTATCAGAATAGATAATTGCATTATTCAAATTATTAGGCTTTGGAGCATGAAGTGTTGTTACATAATAATTACCCCAACTAGAATCTTTCTGCCATTTATCCTTAGCTCCAAAATCTTCATCTGGATCTATCTTATTACTTTCTAAACCAATTGCTGCAGTAATTGGCTTCATACTAGAGCCAGGAATATATGTCCCCCTAAAACGATTTGTTAAAGATTTATTAGCATCATCATTTAATGCTTGCCATTCAGCACTACTAAAACCAAAAATAAAATCATTACTTGAAAACGACGGTGTTGATACTAAGGCTAAAATCTCACCTGTCTTTGGATTCATAGCTACCGAAGCACTCTTATCATTTTGATATTCTTTATACAAAGATTGTTGCAAATCAGCATCAATCGTTAATTTTATATCTTTACCATTTTCAACTTTTTTAGTAGCTAATGTTTCTACTAATTTATTATTTTTATCAATAATTATAATTTCTTTACCATCAGTTCCTTTTAAATCTGCTTCATAAGCAGCCTCAATTCCACTTCGCCCAATTAAAGAAGTTTCACTATAGCCTTCATTTTTATGTTTCTTCAAATCCTCAGCATTTACTTGCTGCAAATATCCTGTAACATGTGAAGCAGCTTCTCCATAAGGATAATAACGAACACTTACAGTATTTAGCTTAACTCCTTTGATTGTTAATAGTTGTTGAGCTTTAGCTTTTCCTTCTTCATCTTTTGCCATCTCTTTTAACGGTACGAACGAATCATCTTTGATCCATGAAGCACTCATTACTTTTTTTATTTCATCACGACTCATTCCAATTATTTTGCCAATTGCTTCATAATCAGCTTCTCCATTTAGTTTGCCTTGGACTAAACCAACAGAATAAGCCTCCCCTTTAGTTGCAAGTTCTTTACCATTTCGATCCAAAATTTTTCCCCGACTAGCACTATCAGTATTAATTTTTATCTTATAATCTTCTTTTAATCCTTCCAAGATCATCGCTTCATTATAAACAAGCTCCCCATCTTTTACTTCAACTTTATTTCCAGAACTTATTTTTCCTGCCAAAGTATCCATCGTTAAAGTATAATTAACAATCCCATCTTCAACCTCGCCAATTTTAATTTCAATATTTTTAGCTTCAATCCCCTCATAAATATTTTTATATCTAGCCTCAAATACTTTTTGACTCGTTTTAGCAAGTGAGCCCTTTGTTAACATATTATACATTTTTCCATATTCTTTATTTTCTAAATAACCATAATATTCTTTTACATAATCATCAGCACTTTTACCCCGTGAAAAAATAAAAAAAACTGCACCTATAATTAATGCAACTGCCACAACACCAATAATGATTAATTTTCTCCGATCTTTCAATAACATACATTTCCCTCTTTCCTAGCTAATTAGTATTATCTAGATAATATTTTAGCATAATTTTGATAACTAAACAGCATTGTTTATAATTTAATAATTATATCAGCATTCAATAAACAATTCGCAAATACATCATACGTCTTATGTGATAGTGTGCTATAATAAGATTTATATAGGAGGATATTTAGATGAACATATTAGTATTATCAAGATTAAAAACAGATGAAATAAACAAACTAGAAAAAAGTTTTCCGGATTTTTCATTTACATACAGTAAGGAAAAAGAAGTGACCCAAACAATGATTGACAATTGTGATATTTTAGTCGGTAATCCAGGGAAGCATGTGGAACTTAATCGTCTCAATCTTAAAGCAATACTACTGAATAGTGCTGGCAGTGACTATTATATTCAAGAAGGTGTTCTACATGCGGCAACACGTCTTGCCAATGCTAGCGGCAGTTATGGTAAAGCAATCGCTGAACATACTATCGGAATGATGCTAGCATTAAATAAAAATTTTAAAAACTATATTAATAATATGCATGAACATTCGTGGAAAAGCTACCGTGGCGGAAAGGAAATTTATCATAGTACCGTAATCATTGTTGGACTAGGAGATCTAGGTTATGAACTTGCTAAACGTTTAAAAGCTTTTGAGTGCAAAACGATCGGTATAAAAAGGAATGTTTCTCCAATACCTAGGGATATTGATGAATTATATACGATTGATAAACTTGAAGAAATCTTACCCCATGGTGACTTTATCATTTCATGTTTACCTCAATCTACAGAAACCATTAATCTTTTTAACAAAAAACGCCTATTAATGATGAAATCTGATGCATTGTTTGTTAACGTTGGTCGTGGTAGTGCTGTAAATACTCAGGATTTAAAAGAGGTTCTTAAAGCTGGTCATTTGTATGGTGCAGCGCTTGACGTAATTGATCCTGAGCCTTTTAAGACAGACGATGATCTTTGGGATTTTGATAATGTTTTAATTACACCGCATGTTTCTGGAGGATTTGAGTGGGATAGTGTCCGAGAATATTTCACCGAATTGACAATTAGAAATATTAATCATCTAATCAAAAATGAACCTTTAGAAAACGAGGTTGACTTTAATACTGGTTATCGTAAAGTCGTTAAATATAATGATTAAATAATAAGGGCTAATTCTCTTGAACCGCCCCTGTCAAGTAGACAGATGAAATAATTAAAATTATTATTGAAGTTGTCTCATCGACAACTTCATTTTTTCTTTATGCAGCTAATATTGTGCTGCTTGTATAGTGTTCTATTTTATATTTTATTATTCTTTTATTTTCAGGTACTAGATATTGATTTGGTGTTTGTAAAGAGAATGCCTCATTTCTAACTTCATATGGTGTCTTAACTCCAAATCTTCTCTAATTTCTTTCATACATGTAATAATGAATCCAATCATCAACAGCTTTGACAAGTTCATCTTTTGTATTGTAATATTTTCCGTAATGATACATCTCACATTTCATGATTCCCCAAAACCCTTCCGTTGGTCCAGTATCTATGCAACAGTGAACCCTTAACATACTTTGTGTCATACCATGTCCCTTAAGCATGTTTATAAACACTGAACTTGTATATTAAAAACCTCTACCACTGTGGAATAAAGGACGTGCATTAGGATTATCTTTAACCGCCTTATCAAATGTGTTAAAGACAAGTATGTTATTATTGTGATCACCAACTTCATAACCGACAACTATTCTATCATAAAGATCAAGAAAGCTTAAGTTCCAGTTGTACCATTTCAAGTTCGTATTCCTTCTGCTTGAGCTGACGTTTTAATAATGTAACTTCATCAACTTTTTCATCATCCTTACGACAGCCACGCTTATCACCTAAACCATCTTCTCCTTTTTCCTTATACTTCTTAACCCAGTTAAAAACATTAGCGTAAGTTGTTTCAAACAGCTTAGCTGTTATCTTATAATCCATATCATGTTCAAGACAGTACTTTATAATTTCAATACGTTCTTCCTTATTGACTTTCTGCTTTTCACCATATAGATATCTTCTCCTCCAGGAATATAATCTTTTAGTTCTATATGACTATTATACAATTTTACCCAATTTTTTATAGGACTAGATGACGGAATACAATATTTTATTGCCAAATCATCATATGATCCCCCACCGTTAAGATAATCTAATACGACCTATTTTTTTAAATTCTTTGTATAAGATGCATTTGTATTAGAAATATCAAATGCACTTTCACCAAATGCATTATATTTTTTACCCAGTTGCCCACTATATTGCCTGATGTATTTATTTCTTTGGCTAAGGAGATGGTTGATCCTTCACCCTCTAAATATCTTTTGACAATACTTAATTTTAGTTCTTTTAAATATTTATTTTTTCTTCCCAATATAAAAACCTCCTGTATCAATGTTTAATTATTTACACTGTCTACTGGGAGGTTATCATATCATCTAATTAAATTAGTCTTTATTTTACTAGTTATATATCTAATTTAATTTGGCGAACTTTATTCGAAGCAACAATTCTTTTATTAACTTTATCATCATATGATAAAGTTCCTAACAGCATCGGACTTTCATCATCATGAATTGCCATATTTTTTGCAACTAAATTATGATTACATGCATAACAATAAGAACATCCATGATTACAACAGCTATATGCACCAATATCAATACTCGCTAAACAACTACAATTGGCACGATTAGTATTTGTCTTGATATCCAAGGGATATCCTATCAACGTTTCAATATATCCTCGATCTAAACAACTACCTTTAGCAATTCCATATTCCTCTAAATGATATTTCTCACTACAAGTTTGAATATGAAGTTGATATTTTTGAGCAATTTTTCCAAACCGCTGGGCCAATTCTATTACATCATGATCAGTTAACTCATCAAACTTACCAATAATATTTTTGTAAATATCAAGAAAACTAATAATTACGGTTTCTGTATACGGAAAGAGCAATTGGCACATTTTTTCAAACATTTTATAATGAAATACTTTTGTATAACGTTGATTTAACAGAACTGGATCATAGCGCCAGATCACCCGCTTTTTTCCAAGCATCTTACTCAATTCAATAAACGTCTTCATTATTTCTAGTTTTGGTCTTAATCCCGGTTCAATATCTAAATCATAGGCAGTAATAGTAACCATAAAATAGTAATTGTATCCCATGCTGTCTATTTGGGTCAAATAGGGGACTATTGCTTTGGGATCTTTAGTACAAAAGCAGATGCAATCAACAACTTCTGGAGTAACATCTACGTGTGAGACCTGATGCTCATTATAAGGATTTCGAACTAATATGTATCCCGCTTTTAATCGATTAACAAACCATTTAGGATAAAGTGCACATATATCAGTTCGTCCAGAGACTTGAAGTAACATTATTATTCTCCCTTTATCAATAACAGCCTTATTATTTGGTTATTTGCTGTTTTTTTAACTAAATTTTTCTGTTGTTTCTTTTTAACTTTAATTACAAATCGTTGAAACATTTCTTTAAAATATTTATAAAAACCATTTATGACAATTGCATAAAATTTTACTTTTTCTTCAATAATATAAATGATCAAAGCTGAATTGTTATAATAATATTTTTTAAACACTTTCTCACCTACCTCTTAGCTATTTTATCATAATTTATTACAAATATTAACGATCATGATATATCATTAAACAATTATTCATGGTATACTTTTGATTATCGAGGTGGGTTATGAACGAGCAAAAATTAATTAATTTAATCGGTGAAATTGGGCGGCTTTTATTAAAACATGGGGCTGAAATTTACCGGGTTGAAGAATCATTATTGAGAATGTGTAAAAGTTATGGTTATTTAAATGTTGAAGTATTTGCTTTACCTTCATACTTTACTCTAACGATTGAAATGCATGATAATCATACATATACTTTATCAAAACGGACTCAACAAAATCGTGTTAATTTAGATATGGTCTATGAATTAAATAATCTAGTCCGCTATACTTGTCAAGAATGTCCCGACTATTTTCATTTAAAAAGTAAACTTGAAAAAATAAAAAACACACCAATCAACATGCCCTTAGTATTTCTAGGTTATGGGTTAGGAACTGGGTTTTTTACAACTTTTTTTGGTGGTGGAATCCACGAAACAATTATTGCTGTAGGAATTGGATTTATCTTATATTTCTTTATTTGGTTAATGGAAATATTAGAAATAAATAATCTTGTCAGTACATTGTTATCAAGCATGGTTTTAACTGCCATAGCAATAATTTCTTTAAAATTAGGTTTAATAACCAATTTACAGTCTACTATCATTGGCTGTTTAATGATTTTAACTCCTGGGGTTGCTATTACCAATAGTTTAAGAGATATTATGGGTAGTGATCATATTTCAGGAATGGCACGAATGTTAGAGGCTTTATTAACAGCCACTTTTATTGCAATTGGGGTTGGAACAATGATGATGGTCTTAGGAGGGTAATATGCAAAGTATAATTGAATGTTTTAGTGCTTTCATTGCATGTCTCGGGTTTGCTTTTATTTTTCGTATTCATCAGCATCCACGCTTTGCTATAATCGGGTCAATCGGCGGGGCATTAGGCTGGTTAGTCTATTTGCTTGCTTCAAATTTTAAAAGTGAAATCAGCTGTTATTTTTTAGCAATGGCATTTGTTGCTTTATTTTCTGAGATATCCGCCCGAATCTATAAAGCTCCTGCCACAATTTTTTTAATTATCGGCTGTTTCCCCCTGGTTCCTGGACGTGGAATCTATCAAACAATGCTATACTGTACGCAAGGTAACAGTGAATTATTTTTAGATAGCTTTTTAAATACACTAGCGATTTCTGCTAGTCTTGCTTTAGCAATCTTGATTATTTCAACTATTTTCAAAGTAATCAAAAAATTATCATGTCGTAAAATAAAGGTGAACTCATGAAAGTACTAGGTCTAATTGTCGAATACAATCCTTTTCATCAAGGACATTTATATCATATCAATAAAGCAAAACAACTAATTAAACCAGATGTTACGATCGTAATAATGTCTGGACATTTTGTTCAACGCGGTGAGCCAGCAATTAGTAACAAGTGGACAAGAGCAGGAGTTGCAATTAAAAATGGCATTGACTTAGTAATTGAGCTGCCATTTGTTTATAGTGTTCAAAGTGCTGATTATTTTGCCCAAGGAGCAATCGAATTATTAGCAAAGCTAAAAGTCACTGATATTGTTTTTGGAAGCGAATGTGGAAATATCAATATTTTCAAAGATATTGCCTTCACGATTAAAAATAATCAAAAGAATTATGATAACTTAGTAAAAAAACAGATGAATCAGGGTTTGCGTTATCCAGATGCCTGTAATCAGGCACTATCTATTTTAATGAATAAAACTGTTACTACCCCTAATGACTTATTAGGGCTTGCCTATGTTAAAGAAGTAATTAATCATAATTATCCTATTGAATTACACTGTATTAAAAGAACAAATGATTTCCATAGTTTGGACATCGAATCAATTAGTTCAGCAAGTGCTATCCGTCATGCTTTAAAAAATAAAATTGATATATCAAATCAGTTTTGTAACTATGAAGACTATCAAGAATTTTACTTTTTTGATGACTTTTATCCCTTCCTTCGTTATAAAATTTTAACTACTGATGCGCCAACATTAAAACATTTGCATTTAGTCGACGAAGGAATTGAAAATTTACTTAAAGAAAAAGTAGTTATCACTAATCATATGGATGAATTAATAACAAGCCTTACTTCGAAACGTTATACACGCTCACGAATTCAGCGCATGTTAATTCATATCTTGATGAATAATAGTAAAGAAGATATTGCTGAAGCAATGCAAATCGACTATATTCGAGTATTAAAGATGAATAATGTTGGGCAGGCTTATTTAAACAAAATAAAAAAAAGCTGTGAATATAAATTAGTCACTAATTTTTCCAGTTATCATCATCCCGCACTTGAATTAGAATTTAGAGCAACAAAATTATTATCCTGTTTATCAAAAAATCCAAATCAGCTTATATCATTAGAATATAAAAGTATCCCAAAATAGAAGCCTAAAATGAAATGAACCTCTATTATTTAGAATGTGATGTGTGTCCAAGCAACGAGGTTCACTTCAAAAAACTTCTATTTTATCATTAATTTCCTTTAAAATTTCTTGATCAAAATCTAATGTCTTAACTATCGCGATTGCATTTCCAACAGTACAAACTCCCTTCTTAATAAGGTAATCAAAAATGATTTTATTATCTTTTTTAATATCATTAAAACAATATTTATCTACTTGATCAAAGACTTCTGTTAATTCAATATCATGAGTAGTAATAATCGTCATAGAATTGCATTTAAATAAATATTTCATTAATGCCAGCGCAATAATAATTCGCTCTTTTTCATTTGTCCCCTTTAAAATCTCATCAATTAAGATTAATGATTTTTGCTTATTAGCAAATTCAGTAATTTGCTTTAAACGTTTGATTTCTTTAACATAAAAACTATCTCCATTCATAATATCATCCTTCATATGAATTGATGAGATCAAAGCAAACGGATAATATTTAAATTCCTTTGCAAAACTAATATTTAAGGTTTTTGCTAACAACAAATTGGCACCTAACATTTTCAAAAACGTAGATTTCCCAGAGGCATTGCTACCAGTAACAATCGTATCATTTGATATTACAACAGTATTTTTAATCGGTTTTTCTATCAATAAATGATACCCCTCTACTATCTCAACTCTTTCATCTTTTAATATGATTGGTATACAAGTATCATAAAGACTACGAATAACCTTAATCATAATACATACATCCAACAAACCGATATTCTCATAAAGAACCATGATATCATTTTGTACTTGATCTACTTTCCTACTAAGTTTAACTGCTTGAAATATATCAATAAAGAATAATGATTTCATTAACTCCAAAATATTGAAAATATCAAACTGTTTTATTTTATTAAAATAATATGTTGTTTTTGTCATTTTCTTCAAATGGATAAATGAGTTCATTACTAAAGTCTGATTTGAATCAGGATAAATATTTATTTTTAATAATTTATTGGTAATTTGAAGCATATCATTAATTAATGATATCTGAAGACTAATTTTTCCTGTTTTTTGAGATAATTGGGTATTCATTAAAATGCTCAATAATAACATTATAACAACAAAATAAACATTCTCTATATCAATTATTGCTGCTATTATACTAACCACATCAAGTATCAAAAACAGCCCTGCTAATAAACACGATTTAGCTGAAATATTTAGCAAGCTTCTTTTAATAGATAAGATCGGTACATATGCTTTATTAAGTTTATTCAGCTGATAAATACTCTCTGCTAATTTTTTTTGACAATTCAATTTATCAATAATACTTTCTTGAGTATCTAAATTATTATTTTCTCTAAAAAATAAATTATACAAGTACTCATTTCCTATCTCACTATAAGTAAAATTAATTTTCTTTAAAATTTGCGGCATTTCAAAATCTATAAAAGTTTCTTCGTCAATACTTCGTTCTTTATTATAATGATAATACTCTTTAGTAAAATCCCGATACTGCACACCAACTCCTAAATTATATTGATGGATCAAATATTTCTTCGTAACTAATATTTTTAAGAAACCTAATACTCCTGCAATCAACACGATACTTATAATAATTAACCAAATCATTTATCTTTCCTCTTATATTCTTGCAACTTTTGATACAATTGATAAAAAAATTTACGCGATTGCGGATAATGCAATAAAGCCGTACTACAAATTAAAATAAGTAGATAAATAATAATTATTATTTCCCCAGATATCCTACCTCTTCCACATATGCTTATAGTTGTAAAAAATGTAAAGACAACAATTAGTATTTTTTCAAAATCAACATATATATTTTTATCTTTGATTTCTTCTTTTGATTCACGAATTAATAATTCTCGATATTCTTCTATATTCTCAATAATTTCATTTTGAATAAAATCATTTTTAACTAGATCAAGATATTGAATCTTTTTTTGTAAATCATAATCTCTAATTTTTAATTCACTAAGCTTATTATCAAAAAAACAATATTCATTATTAATAATGATATCCTTTATCTCACTCAAAGAGAAATCAAGAGAACGTAAAATTTTAATTTGTTTTAGAGTTTTAATTTCTTCCTCTCCATAAAGACGATATCCATTGCTATTTTTATTGGGTCTAAGTAAACCTTTCTCTTCATATAAATTAATTGCTTTTTTAGTAATTTTTAAATAATCTGAAACTTCACCAATATTCATATTATTCCCCCTACTATCACTAGTATAAACCTATACCTAGGGGAATAGTCAATTGGAATAACAATAATAATTTAATAAATTCTAACTAGAATTGCAATGAAGCCAGTATCCCTGTATCATTAAAGTAAAGAAAGCAGGTGTTAACTATGGAATATCCACGACCTCAATTAAAAAGAAATAGTTTTTTCAGTTTAAATGGAGTTTGGCAATTAAATGATCTCAGTATTAATATTCCCTATCCTCCTCAAGCACCACTATCTAATTATCATGGAATAATAAATGATACATTAGTATACCAAAAGGATTTCATTTTACCTATAGACTTCTATCATGCAAATAACCAGGTTCTCCTCCATTTTGGTGCTGTAGATCAACTTACTAAAGTATATGTAAATAATCGATATATTGGTTCTCACTCAGGAGGATATTTACCTTTTTATTTTGATATATCTTCATCACTTAATGATGGCGTAAATAAATTAGTGGTGAAAGTTACAGACTCCTTATCGCATGATTACCCCTACGGTAAACAAAGTCGTGAAAGCCATGGAATGTGGTATACTCAAGTATCCGGAATTTGGCAGACAGTCTGGGTAGAAGCCGTTTCAAAAAATTGTATTAAAGATCTGTTAATTACCCCCTCATTAACCGGCATTAATTTAAAAGTAAATACTGAGGCCAGTCGATATACTGTTACTATTGAAAATAATGATTTTAAAAAGACTTACACTGCAAAAGATACTGATATCACCATTGATAACCCTCATTATTGGACTCCCGATGATCCTTATTTATATACTTTTTCTATAACCACTGATGATGATTATATTGAAAGTTACTTTGCCTTAAGAACAGTTGAAATAAAAAAACATCAAATACTATTAAATGATACTCCCATTTTTTTGCATGGTATCTTAGATCAAGGATATTATCATGATGGTTTATTTTTACCGGAACATCCTGATTTTTACAAAACTGAGATTATGAATATAAAAAAACTGGGATTCAATCTTATTCGTAAACATATTAAGATCGAGCCAGAGCTATTTTATTATAATTGTGATAAATTAGGCATTCTTGTGATGCAGGATATGGTTAATAATGGTGAATACCGTTTTATCCATGATACCGTCCTTCCAACTTTAGGGTTTATAAATTTTTAAGACACACGTTACAAAAATACCCTACAACAAAATATTTTTAAGCAACATATGATCGACACAATCAGCCATCTATATAATCACCCTAGTATCATTAGTTATACAATTTTTAATGAAGGCTGGGGTCAATTTAATAGTGATGAAATGTATCAAATTTGTAAAGAGTTGGATCCAACAAGATTTTATGATACAACCTCAGGGTGGTTTAGTCAAAAAAATAGCGATGTTGTCAGTCGTCATATTTATTTTCGAAATAAAATCTTGTCAACAAACCTTGAACGTCCTCTATTATTAAGTGAATGTGGTGGCTATACTCGGCCAATCAATAATCATCTTAACAGCAATAAAAAACAATATGGCTATGGTAAAACAAATAGCGAAAAAGAACTAACCGATAAAATCGAAAAAATGTACCAAGAAATGGTTATACCCTCAATTAATAATGGACTTTGCGGCTGTATTTATACTCAAATATCTGATATTGAAAACGAAATCAATGGTCTATATACTTATGATCGGAAGATCTGTAAAGTCAATCAGCAAAGAATGAGCGAACTAGCAAGAAAACTATACTCCTACTATGAAAAGAAATCAGGTTTATCCTGATTTCTTTATTATTTACGGAATGATGCAAAAAAACCTTTTTTTACATATGGAGCTTTTGTAATCGATGTAACTTTATAGCCAGTAGCATCGATAACCGCTTTTAATTTATCCTCATCAAGTTCATCAGCAGTAATGATCTCTGTTCTATCTTTACTATGAGAGGAACAGACTTTCTTCACTGAAAATGCCTTTCTAATAGCATCGTTAATATGGCTTTCACACATTCCACACATCATTCCATCAATTTCTAATGTAATTTTTTGCACTATAACCACCTCTTTAGCTCTATTCTAATCATGGTTCCAATCCTTGTCAAATAATATGAATTACATATTTAAAAAAAAAGAAATAAACAAATACGTCTATTTCTTCGCTAATTTATTTTTATTATGCTCTAAGCACTGCTCCAAAATCTTTTTCCACAGCTGCTAAAATTTTCTCCATTGCAGCATTAACTGTTGCTTCTTCTAGAGTTCCTTTTGGATCTTGGAAAAGCAAGTTAATTGCAACTGATTTCTTCCCAGCTTCAATATGCTCACCTGCATAAACATCAAAAATTTTTGTTTCTTTAACTAGCTGTTTGCTCGCTTGAACAATCTTACGACAAATATCAAAAGTAGGAATATCCTGATCCATCACCAAAGCAATATCTCTACTTACAGAAGGGTACATTGGGATTTCAGTAAATTTCACTTTGCTTGTTTTTAAATTTAATAATGTTGTTAGATTCAACTCAACAATGTAAACATCTTTAACATTATATTTCTTTTCCATCAATGGATGAATATTTCCTACGACCCCAACAACTTCTTTACCAATCATAATATACGCTGTTCTACCTGGATGATAATACTTATCATCTTGACTAGCCCGAACTAATTTATAACGAGATTTTTCAATTCCCAAATTTTTAAAGATTGTTTCAACAAACCCTTTTACTAAATAATAATCAGCTTTATATGAAATTTGTTTAAACGGTAAACCATTGTATTCACCACAGCAGGCAATTGCAAGATTTTGTAATTCTACACCTTTAGAATAAGTAGTTGATAATTCAAAAATATTAACATCCTTAATATTATGTGATTGATTATAATTGATTACTTGTAATAACGATCCAATTATAGATTTTCTTGTTACACTTCTTTCTTCACCTAATGGCATTGCTAACTTAACAGACTCATTTGTGTGAAAAATATTAAAGTCATCAACCATTACTGGTGAAGTTAATGAATACGTCAACGTTTCATGTAACCCTTGATCTTTTAATAAGTTTCTAATTAAATGTTTCTTTGCTTGAACATCTGTCCTCTTTCCAACAGTCATCGACATCTCTGGTAATGTTGAAGGAATCTTATCGTACCCATACATCCGTGCTACTTCTTCAATTAAATCTGCAGCTAAAGTAATATCATTACGATAAGTTGGTACTTTCACATTAAATTCTTCACCATCAATAGTATACTCAAATTTTAGTGCACTGAAAATATCTTTGATTTCATCAGTTGTAATTTTAGTTCCAAGTACCCCATTTACTTTTGATGTTGTTACTCGAACAAAACAGTCTTTGATTTTTAGATCAGTTGTTACACTTTGATATACTTCTTTTGCTTCTGCTAATTCAACTAATAAATTAGCACATCTTTCTAAAATCATTAAAGAATTTGCAGTATTTAAAGCACCTTTAATATAATGTTGTGAGGCATCAGTCAATAAGTTTAAACGTCGAGCAGTTTCTCTTAATGTTGCCCCATCAAACGTTGCTGCTTCAATAACAATATTGGTTGTATTCTCATCAATTTTAGTACTATTAGCACCCATAACTCCAGCAATACAACCAATTCCAGCATCAGTGGATACAATAAGGTCAGCTGGTTCAATTTTATATTCCTCACCATCTAACATTACTTCTTTACAATCAAATCCTGTTTTAATAATAAATTCCTTTTTATTTAATTTATCATAATCATACATATGAATTGGTTGTCCTGTTTCTAACATTACAAAATTAGAAATATCAACAATATTATTAATTGGTTTGATTCCACTAGCAATAAGTGCATTTCTTAGCCATTCAGGAGATTCTTTAGTTGTTACTCCCTTAACTAATTTAGCACCAAAAAATGGGCATAAATCAGTTTCAACTTTAACGCTGATTCCACTTCCCTCTGCTCCGATAAATGAAACTTCTGGTAAATTAACTTCACGACCTAAAATTGCTGCTACTTCATAAGCTAAAGAAGTCATTGCCATACAATCAGCACGATTTGGAGTCAAACCAATTTCCAAAATCGTATCTTTTAATCCCATATATTCTAATGGCTCGGCTCCAACTGGAGCATCAGTGTCTAAAACATGAATTCCATCTTTATCTTCTGGTTTTAAAAGTCTTTGATCTAAACCGAGTTCAGCAATTGAACAAATCATTCCATTCGACTCAACTCCCCTGATCTTACTCTCTTTAATAACAAAACCATCACCTAAATCACATCCTGGATTGGCTACAATTACTTTTTGTCCAGTTGCCACATTTGGTGCCCCACAAACAATCTGTCTAATTTCACCAGGTCTAACTTCAACTTGGCATACATTTAAATGATCACTGTCTGGATATGGCATACACTCTTTAACATAACCAATTGTCATGTTATTTCCTCTAGTCAAATCGTGTATTCCTTCAACTTCCAATCCAATTGAAGTAATTTTATCTGCTAATTCTTTAGGATCTTGATCATCAACCTTTACATATCTATTTAATACCTTTAAACTAATATCCATCTTTTTACTCCTTTCTACCAAACTGACTTAAAAATCTAATATCATCATTATAGAAATTGCGGATATTATCAATGCCGTATTTAAGCATTGCAACCCGTTCAATTCCAATTCCAAATGCAAATCCCTGGTATACTTCAGAGTCAAATCCGCACATTTCTAAAACACGTGGGTTAACCATTCCAGCTCCTAAGATTTCTATCCATCCTGTATGTTTACACATTGGACAACCTTTACCACCACAGTTATGACATGAAATATCAACTTCTACTGAAGGCTCAGTAAATGGAAAATACGATGGACGTAAGCGAACCTCACGCTTTTCACCAAAGAACTTGCGTGCAAATACTTCTAAAGTTCCTTTCAAATCAGCCATGGTAATATTTTTATCAACTACTAATCCTTCACACTGCATGAATTGATGTGAATGCGTTGCATCATCATCATCACGGCGATATGTTTTACCTGGACAAATTACTTTGATTGGTCCTTCACCATTTGCAGCTAACATTGTATGTGCTTGAACTGGTGACGTATGAGTCCGCATTAAAGTATTTTCATCAATATAGAATGTATCTTGCATATCACGAGCTGGATGACCTTTTGGTAAATTCATTAATTCAAAGTTGAAATAATCACTTTCTACCTCAGGACCTTCAGCAATTTGATATCCCATTCCCAAAAACAAATCTTCTAATTCTGCTACAATTGTTGATAAAGGATGCAAAGACCCTTGGTCTAATTTAAAGCTTGGTAAAGTAATATCTATTCTTTCTTCGTTGATTTTATCTAAAATAGCTTGATTTTCCAAAGCTTCTTTTTTATCTTCAACTGCTTTTGATAATTCTTGCTTAACTAGGTTTGAAGTTTGACCAAAAGTTTTTCTTTCTTCAGGTGCCATATCTTTCATCGATTTCATTGCTTCTTGAATCGGACCTTTTTTACCTAGATATAAAACGCGAATTTCATTTAATTCTTTTAAAGAAGAACAGTCTGCTAATTTAGCTAATGCTTCTTCTTTGATTTTTAATAATTCATTTTCCATATTTTCCCTCCTATAATATAAAAAATCGTTCCATATAGGAACGATTTATCTCGCGGTACCATCCTAATTCATGATCTATAATCATGCACTTAATTAACTGTAACGTAGCTTAAACGGCGATGATTAGTCGCACTCCAAGGTGAATTCAATAATGCTGCTGTTAGAAGATTTCCAGCAAATATCTTCCTCTCTATAACAACTTTCTTACCTACTAGTCCTTATCAACGTGTTATTATACCTAGATATTATAACGTGTTTAGCTTATTTTGACAATCATTTTATGAGCATAATCATAAAAATAGAGCTCTTGACTGCTTTAATCGATAAGCAAAGTTATTCGATAGTTATATTTTAAATATTAAGTTTTTATTCATCCAAACCACTATTTTCAAAAAATAAAGCTTTATAAATAATCAACTTACGTTTAATTAAAACCGCTTCCCCAACAATAAAAATAATTGCACTAATATCCAGCATTGTAGGTAATACAAACGAAACTAGCAATGTAATTATAATCAATCCTAAATACTCTTTCCAAAAACTTAAATATAATTTTAGATAGGCCTTCTTTTTATGCTTCATAAATTGTCGTGAACGTTTTAGTGCCCTTAGATTTTTTACATCACTTGTTTCCATTAAATATGGAAACATTCCATAATTGCAATCAAGAAAAACATATGTTCCGATGACAATTACTAATAAAGTAACTACTATTATCCAATACTGTGCTAAGATTGAAACAATGTCCCTGCCGCCAATAATTCCAATATCACAATATGATACAAGTAATATAAATGCAACTATAACTAGAGCTAAAACAAAAACAGCAATCAGTGAATAAATAAAATAAGTCGTAAAATACTTACTGATCTTCTTTATTCCGTAAAGTGTATCATCAATTGCAGATAATTCTTGCTGATCAACAATTTTTAATGATGCGTAAACTAACCCTTGTGGCATTGTTAATGTAATTAATCCTAAAATAAGCCCTAGCACTTGACTAAAAAAATTAACGGCCTGAACAAAAATGACAGCTGATGTAATCAGAAGAACTGTCTTCGTTATCTCTCGACCGTTATTACTAATATAATTATTAGCATATTCTTTTATTGTTTTGATTGAATACACTGGCATATAAATCCCCTCCCTATTCATTTAATTGCCCTGATCAACTCTTTAATTGTTTAATTTTACACTGTGTTATTTTAAATATTTATCTATCTTCGTAAAATTAACCCAATCAATAACAATATAATATAAACACAATTAATTATATTTATTATTTTTATGTGTTAATATTATCTAAATTAATTATAACTTAGATAATATAATACTGCAACTAATATATATTATAAAAAACAGTCACACCGTGACTGTTACTTAAAATGATACATCATAATACTTCCCGCAATAGCAACATTTAATGATTCAATCGTATTAATTGGTATGTATCCAATATCATCACATTTAGCAAGAACTTCTGGATTCATCCCATTACCTTCATTACCAACAACAAAAGCCATCTTACTATAGCGATTTATCTGTGCAATATTCTTTCCATTTTCAAGTGCACTGCCAATTACCACAACACCTTTTTCTTGTAATTGCGAAATTAATTGTGTTAGATTCCCATAAATACAACTAAGGTGAAAATTGGCGCCTTGCATTGAGCGAAGTAATTTATCATTATATAAATCAACACAGTTATTAGATAAAATAACTTGATCAATTGAAAAAGCTAAAGCAGTACGAATCAAAGTACCAATATTTCCAGGATCTTGTAAATCATCTAAAAGCAAATAACGTCTTCCTTCTTTTAATTGTATTTCTTTTTGCATCCGGCACTTAGCCATAATTGACTGAGGAGACTTGGTAAATGACAGTTTAGCCATTACTTCCTCACTTACTTCAAGTACTTCTAATTCACTGTCAATATGTTTGGTACTAATTAGCAGTTCCACTTGATTTGCTTTTAATGCCTCTGTAACAAGATGATCGCCTTCAACTAAATATGCCTTCATTTCATCACGATACTTTTTTTGTTTTAATTTCATCAATGTTTTAATTGTACTATTAGTGGTAGAAGTTATCATATTCCAATCTCCTTTAACTTTTTCTCGCGCTCTTTGTAATCCGGGAGCCTCTTTTGTACTTCTTGATAAAATAGCTTTGAGTGATTAGGCTGAATAAAATGACATAGTTCATGAACAATTACATAATCAATCAATTCTTTTTCTAGATGTACTAGAACCAAATTAAAACAAACCTTATTTTGATTTGAAAAACACGCTCCCCAACGAGCTTTTAACTTCTTAATCTGAATTACTGGCATATTTAAACTAAAATTACTTTTTAAATATTCTTTAATTTTAAATTCTAAATATTTATTTAAAATTTGTTTTAACTCTCGTTCTATTGTCTCTTGAACTTGATGATGATACACAAATAATTTATTTTCATGAAAAGCTACTTTGCGTTGATTTAAATCGCGTACAACAATTTGATAACGCTGATTAAAGATATACACATAGCCATTATTAATATATTGATATTTAGGAAGATAATTCTTAATTTGTTTTAAAACGACTTGTTGATTATCACGAATCAATTTTTCTATAGCAGTAATTGAAAAAGCCGAAGAACTATTTACTACTACTTTACCAGAAACAATCTTCAAATAACAACGTTTGATTGGTTTAAAATTTAATTGATACTCAATAATTTGACCGTCTAATTCAATTTGTCTAATTTCCATAATTTCCTCAGTATAAAATCCATTAATCTTCCTATACTAATAAAGATGAGGAGTGATTATATGGATATTCGTAAAGCTTTATTAACTAAACTGCATAATAGTTCACCTGATGAACTGAAAGAAATCATCAATGGCGGAATTGCTTCGAAAGAAGAAACAATTCTCCCAGGTCTTGGTGTATTATTTGAAGAATATTATAATTCTTTAAATAGTATGCAACAGGATGCAATGATTCATGCTATTAGCAGTTTATTAAAATAGACTCTTAGAGTCTATTTTTTCTTTGTTTAAATTCTTCTTTAATTGATCTTAATAACATAAAAATAACCAATAAAATAAAGTTTAACTTAAATAATTGATTAAAATCAATTATCAATAAAATTACCAGAATTACAATTGGAATGATACTCCCATAAGCAATCATTTCTTTCCCTTTAATAACAAGTTTACCATGATTTTTATTACGATCTTTTAGTGCATCCATTACAATTTTATATATTTCAAATAACAGATAATTCAAGATCCATAGTAATAAAAAATATGCAGTAGTATAAAAATTATCAGCAAATATCTTGATAAATGCTCTTAACGGCAGCATGTTATAATAATTTGTTATATCATAAACAAAACTAAATACTGTGATTGCAAAAGTAGCTAATAAATTACGAGCTAGATAAATAACAATAAAATCCTTCTTTATCTTATCCATAATAGTCACCTACTTCTCTAGTTTTTAAATCAATCGCAAAAGCAAACTTCTCTTTTCCATTGCTAAAAATAATCACTACACTTAAGTCCTTATCTTTAAAACTATCATCTTCATCTTCAAGATTGTATGTCCCATAATCATTACCATTGACGAGTTCTTTACTTTTACCAGTAATCTTTTTAAATACCACATAATTATCATTATCTTCTTTATCACCATTTTTATCTTTTAAATAACGGTATTCTAAAGATACTGTAGGGTATTCTTTAATCACATCATCACTTGCCGCTTTTAGTGTCCCTAAACGCATCATCGAATTAGAAATACTTGCATTTTCAATTCGATATTCTTTATTTGAACCTTCCAATTGTTCAACTGGAGTAATTTTTAAATCAACTTCACTTAACTTTTGATCATTTGCTTCTATTGTTAGTGATGCTGATTTAACATCGTCCAAATCAATTTCTTTATATTTTTTTGAGATACTTTGAATTGAATAAATCAAATTATCACTATGATATTCTTCTACAACAAATTCATAGTCAAATTTTTGTTGATTCTCTCCATATAATGATAGTTTAACTGTAGGAACAGCTCCGTTAGTTAAATTCACATCTTTAAAAATAATTCGTCCTTCTCCTATATGAAAACTTTGACGATCCAAATACGCTTCAATATTTTCTACTTTTAATTGATTATTTTCACCTTTTAATATGTAATCATAATAAACTACTTCACCATATGTTTGAAATACAAAATCATCATACATAAAAAATAATGTTGCTGTAACAATAAGGGTAAAGATCAATGTAACTAGTAAATGCTGTTTATGTTTTTTGTCCATTTTTATCACCGGTCTTATTATAACCTATTTTTTATGAGATAGAAAGAAAAACAACCCAAGCCAAATTTACATATTAATTCCTTATTCATCATTTTTTTATGAATTTACAACTTGCTATTACTTTTAAAAACCAGATAAGCTCAAAACAGTTACTAAATTAAAAGGGATCGACTCTGCTTTTCACAAAATCAATCCCTTTTAAAATCAAATATTTAAATTATAAATACCTATTTCACAATATACTTAAAATCTATATGTATTTAAAATTATTTTACAGTAACTAATTCTAAATAGCTAGTAGTTCCACCAACACCTGGTGTTCCAGCAGTAATTAAAATTTGTTCCCCTGGTTCAACACCATTTTCTTTAGCAAGAACTTGAGCATATTCTAATTGAGCTGCACGATCATGCATAGGTTGACATACAACACCTTTTACACCCCAGTTTAAGGCTAATGAACGAGTAACTGGTTCATAAGGTGTAGCTGCAATTACCATAGATTCAGGACGATAACGAGATACACGTTTAGCAGTTGATCCACTTTCAGTATAAACAACAATAGCAGATACCTTAAATTTAGAAGCAATCTCAGCTACTGACATACAAATTGCTTCTGAAGGGTCTTCTGGAGCAGTTCTGATTGCTTTTCTTAATAATGAAGCATAATCTAAAGTTTCTTCTGTCTTTAATGCAATTTTTGTCATTGTCATAACTGCTTCTTCAGGATATTTACCTTGAGCAGACTCACCAGATAACATGATTGCATCAGTACCATCATAAATAGCATTAGCCACGTCACTTACTTCAGCACGAGTTGGTCTTGGATTTTCTTGCATACTATCTAACATTTGAGTAGCAGTAATAACAACTTTACCAGCAGCACGACATTTTTTAATTAATTGTTTTTGAATTAAAGGTACATCTTCAGCAGGTACTTCAACTCCTAAATCTCCACGAGCAACCATGATACCATCAGCTACTTTTAAGATTTCGTCCATGTTTTCAACACCTTCGCTGTTTTCGATTTTAGCGATAATTTGAATTTCAGGATGACCATTTTCAATTAATAATTTTTTAACATCTAAAACATCTTGCGCCCGTCTTACGAAAGATGCAGCAATAAAGTTTACTCCTTGTTCGCATCCAAAAGTAATATCAGCTGTATCTTTAGGAGATAAATAATCAAATCCTAATTTAATTCCTGGAACATTGATTCCACGTTTGTTTTTAACTACACCATCGTTAGCACATACACAAACAATATCTTCTCCTTCAACATGATCAACTAATAATTCAACTTGACCATCATTTACTAAAATGAAACCGCCAGGTTTAACATCTTTATATAATTCTTTATAAGTGATTGTAAAACGATCACTTGTACCTTCAATATCTTCAGTAGTAATAACAGTAGTTTGTCCTTTTTTGAATTCTGTTTTTCCACCTACGAAATCACCAGTTCTAATTTCTGGTCCTTTTGTATCTAATAAGATAGCAATGTTTTTATTTAACTCTTTGCTTAACTTACGTACAGTAACAATTCTTCCACCATGTTCTTCGAAATCACCATGAGAGAAGTTTAATCTCATAACGTTCATACCAGCAAGAATTAACTTTCTTAACATTTTTTCGTTTTCACTTGCAGGCCCAATTGTACAAACGACACGAGTTTTCTTTTTTCTTTCTTTTAGTTCAAATACCATATCCTAATTTTCCTCACCTTACATTTTTATTTATATTAACGAAGCTTCATTGCATCTTCGTAAATACCAAAATCAGTTTTACGTTTATGTGATAATGTTTCTTCAATATCTAATCCTTTGATTTCTCCATTGACTTGGCTTACACATAAACCACCTTTACCAGCTTCTAATAATTCCACTGCATATACACCCATGCGAGAAGCTAAAACACGATCGCGAGCTGAAGGACGTCCCCCTCTTTGCATATGCCCTAAAACGTTCGCACGAGTTTCAAAACCTGTTGCAGCTTCTACTTTTTTAGCTAATTCGTGAACATCAGTAATATGTTCAGTAATAACTACGATTGCATGTTTTTTATCAGATTCTTTTGATGCCTTTAATCTTTCAATTACTTTTGATTCATCAAAACCAATCTCACTAGTAATAATCATTTCAGCCCCATCAGCAATTCCAGCATTAATAGCTAAATCACCACAACGACGTCCCATTACTTCTAAGATAGTACAACGTTGATGAGAACTTGAAGTATCTCTTAAACGATCTAATGCGTCAACAATTGTATTTAAAGCTGTATCAAAACCAACAGTAAAATCAGTATCTGGAATATCATTATCAATTGTTCCTGGGATACCAATACAGTTAACACCCATTTCAGTAAGTTTTAAAGCTCCATTATAACTTCCGTCTCCACCAATAACGACCAAAGCTTCCATCCCTACTTTTTTCATTTGTTCAATTGCAACTTTTCTAATTTCAGGATCTTTAAATTCCGGGAAACGTGCTGATTTCAAAATCGTTCCCCCTAAGTTAATAATATTACGAGTACTATGACGATCAAATTTAATGAAATCTCCTTCATATAACCCTTTGTATCCTAGGCGTACTCCGTATACTTCAATACCTTTATTTAAACATGTTCTTGCCACTGCACGAACAGCTGCATTCATTCCAGGAGCATCTCCACCAGATGTTAATACACCAATACATTTAACCATTGTTTTTCCTCCTAATAACCACATTTTTATTTCCAAGACATTTTAACACAAAAAGATTGATGTTTCCATCAAATCTTTAATATTTTACACTAAAACTCAAACTTTTTTTAGCGTAAATCCTTACCTTTTAATTCTACTGGAATACTAACCGCTTTCATTCTTGAAATTAGTCGTTCGACTCTTTCTTTGTCTCCAGCTTTTAAAGTATAAAGCTTTTTTAGTTTTTCCAAAGAGTATTCACTAGTAAAAAAAGTAGCTCTTTGATTTTGTAGCCGATAAGCAATTATTGCTGATAATATCTCATCACGTGACCATGACGTAACTGACTCACCACCAACATCATCAATAACCAAATAATCTAAATTTTTCATCAGCTCAATTGAACTATTGACTCCCTCATTACCAAAAGAACTTTTTAAATCCATTAGAAAAGTTGGAAAATGTATATAACCACATTTATATCCCTTGGTTACAAGACACCGAATCAAGAAGCCCATTACTGTACTTTTACCATTTCCGCCTTCACCATATAAATAAAAGCCTTTATTAGTAGGATTTTTAATATAATCCATCATCATTTTAATAACTACTCGTCCATTGCCATTAGGATCATCAATGATTGTCAAGTCACTCGGCTTCGTTAATAATATTTTATTGTTAACATTTTTTAATAAAATATCATTCAAAATCTTTTGATCATCAAAATGTGCCTGACCATAACGGCAAGGCTGTAATGAAAGCTTTACTTCGCCATCCTGATAATTAAATAGACGAACCATTCCTTTAGAAATCTTAGGGCAAGATTTTAATGATTTACAGCCAATACAAACATCCAAATCTTCTTTATAATCAAGAAATTCAATCCAATTTTCTTCAATATCACGACGACTTAAATTAAACTCCTGCAATACCTTAATAATATTATGGTCATTCATTAAAGTATTAATACTATTTTCTTTATTTTTATTAAAACTATCATCATTATTAAACAAATTAATATCTTGAATACTCTTCATCTTGCCCTCCTATTCGAACTGACTTAAAAATTCATCTAACTCATCCATGTCTACATTATCATTATCAACCATATTGATTTCAGTTTCTTCATTATCATCGTTATTATTACGACGATATTTTAAGTATACATTAGCTTCATCCATCGCATCTTTAACTGTCTTGATTTTTTTTCGTTTCCACTGTGAAGCTCGTGCTTGCATAAACGCTCTTGATAAAGCATTATCACATTGGGATAGTGTTAACTCAATTAACACATTCATCACACCAGGTTCTAGATACAATGAAGTCATTATCGATTCAACGATTTGTAAATCGTGCTTTAAAGGCTCTCGCCCCCCCTGTTTATCCTTTAACAGTTGATAAGGGTTAATACTTTCTAAATAACTAATATGCTTACTTAAAGCATCATCACCTGTAACACTTTTATGAACAATTGCCTGCTTATGATAAATTTCTTTAAATGTTTCTGGCATATTCAAATCATAATAATCACGGCATTTGCTAATCAAAGCACTGTGAATTAATTTATCATTTTGAAGACAATCTTTAACTAATCCTTGCATATCAATTGCATTAATACGATACAAAGTTCCTAACTGTTTGATTACGGCTTCATCATCGGGAGTAATACATGATCTTTTTATTTGATAATCAGCAAGCCCTTGATAGAACAATGTTAAATCATAATCACTTTCAATACTCCCATAATTAGTATTAAAGTAATCTTTTTCAACCAGGACATCATCACACCCATTTAGTAAATTAATATCGAATACATCAGTGAACTTAGCAGTTACATTATTAAATCCCTCAATACTAAACGCTGATGATTTAAAACATAATTTTGTTCGATATAGCTCCTCTTGCCCTAGACGTTGTAATAGGAGTGGTCCTAGAATAGCATGATTAAAAAATTTAGTTGGTGTTAGGGGTGTTTTTAAAGCATATAAGTATACTCTTTTATTATCACTATCTTTAATATATTTAGAAACTAATCCTATCGCTTCAAGTTTTAAACTCGCTTCATTAAGCTCGGTTAAACTTAAACCGGTTATTTTAGTTAAACGGCTATGAAGGCTAGGGGCTTTAGTCAATGATAACTGATCTAATTCAGCATAAAGACTTAAATATAATCCACAAGCATTATTACCAATCAAAGGTTGATATAGTAGTTGAATACTACGCATATGAATACTATCAAGAGGATAACTTGCATTAACCGTATATAAATCAGACATCATTAACTCGCTCATCTTATCTTCCTTTCAATAATGTTTCAATTTGTTGATATAATTCATCAAGACCCTGATTATTATCTAAAACAATATCCGCTCTCATTTTCTTTTCTTCAATACTCATTTGGTTACCAATGATCAACCTTGCATAATCTTCATCAATATTATCACGCTTCATCAATCTTTTTATTTCTTCGTCCTCTTTTAAATATACAACAATTACTGCATCACATAAATATTCCAAATTACTTTCAAATAATAGCGGTATATCTAAAAAAATTAAATCAAGATGCTGATTAAGCACAATTATTTCTTGCATTTTCTTGATTACATAAGGATGAATTATTGCTTCCAAATCCTTTTTTGCTTGTTTATCATTAAAAATAATCCGACCTAAAGCTTTACGATCAATTGGTCCAGCTGGTAAATCAAAGCGATTTTTTGTTTGTTTAATACACACCTCATCAATAGTTAGTGCATCGTAAGCTAATTTATCACTATCAACCACTAGATAGCCTCGCTGTTTTAGATAATTCGTCACCGTACTTTTACCAGTTGCAATACTGCCAGTTATTCCTAAAACCTTCACTTACATCATCTCCCGTACTGCCTCTAGTATCTTAGCACAATTGATGCTATGGTCAAGACTCATTATTGTACTTTCAACCTGACCATTTTCTATTAGATCATTAAAATGTACGATTTCACTATAAAAATCATCATGATCATATTCAATGTGATATTTGAATATTTCACCACTATTTAAAATAACTTCTAAATCAAGCGGCCGATGAATTGGTCGAATTATCATTTTACCAAGCGTTCCTGTCAATACTGCCTGGTTTTCTTTATTTCGATCCATCGCACATTCAACAATACCAGTTTGTTTCCCAAAATTTAAAATAGCTTTTACATATGTATCAACACCACAATCATGATATTTACAAGTAACATCGACAGTATCCAAAGGTACTTTAAAATAATCATCTAGATAAGCAATATTATAAATACCCAAATCTAATAAACAACCACCCTGCTTTATATCAAACAGATAAGAATTCTGATTATAATCAACTTTACCGCAAAAACTAGTTTCAAGACATTCAAGTTCACCAATAATTCCTTCACTAACCAAACTTTTTGCTTCTTGATAACCAGGTACAAAACGAGTTTTCATCGCTTCCATAAATAAAATATGATGCTTTTTAACTAAATCTTTTATTTCTTCCATTTCTGCAGTATTCATTGTAGCTGGCTTCTCAACTAAAACTTTCTTATTAGCAAGAATAGCTTTTTTGACCCATTCAAAATGATATAAATGCGGTAAGGCAATATAAACCGCTTCAATTTCAGGATCATCCAAAACAGCTTGAAAACTATCATAAGCTTTATTACATGGATGTTTTTCTTGAAAAGCTTTTGCCTTCTCTAGCGTTCGACAACTAACGGCTTCTAAATTAGCACGTGAATCTTGAGCCAGGGCTTCACAGAAACGATGAGCGATCCGACCAGCTCCAACTATTCCCCAATTAATCATTTTACCTTCTCCTTTTTTGACAATGCTTACAGTAATAAGTCCCACGACCTTTTATTGCTACTTTGGTAATCTCACCACCACAAATTGGACAAACTTTTTGTAAGTGGGCTTTTAATTTAACTTGAAATAAACCATCGATCCCATTCGCTGAAAATGAATGAATCGTAGTTCCTCCTTGAGCAATCGCTTCATTTAAAATTGCTGATGACACCTCAATAAGTTCCTGAACACTCTTTTTCGTTAATTTACATGCCGGTGTATTTGGATTTAAACCCATTGCAAAACATATTTCATTTGCGTAAATATTCCCAATCCCCGCAATAATACTTTGATCCAAAATAGCATGTTTAATTGGTAAATTACTTTTATGTAATTTTGGATAAATATCTTCCAACTTGGCATTAAAAGGCTCTGGACCCAATTTGCAAAGGGGGATTTCATTCATATAATTATCCAGACTAACTAATTTCATACGACCAAATTTACGAGTATCGTTATAGCGTAACTGCTTATTATCGTCAAGATTGAAAATGATATGATCATGTTTATTTAACGGCTCATCATGTTCAACATAATGATACTTTCCTTCCATACGAAGATGTGAGACAAATGCAATATCATCTAATTTAAAGATTAAAAATTTTCCAGCCCGATCAATATCATTAATAGTCTGATTTGTACAGGCTTCAATAAATTCCTCAACATCATCTTCAATAATATTAGGATATAATACATCGATTGAAATAATTTTTTTATTCAAAACAAAATTTTTTAACGTTCTACGAACAGTTTCAACTTCTGGTAGTTCTGGCATAATTATCTCCTATTTAAGTTCATACCAATTAACGGCATAACTTCCTTCTGCTTTTAATTCAACATCCATCTTAATTGCAGTCGTCATTCCTTTAGCAACAATTTCCATAACTTCTTGTAATTCTTCTTGATAAACATCAAAGATCAATTCATCGTGTACTTGTAAGATCATCTTAGATTTTAATTGGTGTTTCTTCAATAGCTCATCAACTTTGATCATTGCAACCTTAATAATATCAGCTGCCGATCCTTGTATTGGTGAATTCATTGCTAATCGTTTTCCAAACTCTTGACGCATATAATTTTTTTCATTAATTTCACGAATAAAACGTTTCCGATTCAGCATCGTTGTAACATAACCATTTTTCTTACAAAAATCAATATTACTATCCATATATAATTTTATCTCAGGATAGTTTTCAAAATAACGCTTGATAAATTCACGCGCTTCCCCTACGCTTACTCCAACTTGTTCTGCCAAACCAAAATCAGACATTCCATAAATAATTCCAAAGTTTACAGCCTTAGCATTACGTCGCATCGTACTATCAACTTGTTCTTCAGGTACTCTAAATATTTCACTAGCAGTATGGCGATGAATATCTTTATCTTCGTTAAAAGCTTTGATCAATGATTTAACACCCGCTAAATGAGCCAAGACTCTAAGTTCAATTTGTGAATAATCAAAAGATACTAAATAATCATATTCCGGAACAAAAGCTTTACGAATGAGTTTTCCTTCTGGTGTTTTAACAGGTATATTTTGCAGGTTAGGATCGGTTGATGATAACCTTCCTGTTTGCGTCAACGCCTGATTATAGATTGTATGAATCTTCCCATCTATAAAAACTTGATCTTGTAATCCTATAATATATGTAGAATATAATTTAGAAAGCGTTCGATACTTTAAGACTTTATCAATAATCGGATGTATATCTTTTAGTTTATTCAAAATATCTACTGATGTAGAATATCCTGTTTTCGTTTTCTTACCATTGGGCAAACCTAAATCCTCGAATAAAACTTCTCCCAACTGTTTAGGTGATGCGATATTAAACTCTCTATTAGCAAGCGTATGAATCTCTTTTTCTAAAATATTAATTTCACGACCGAATTGTTCCTCTAGTTGTTTTAAAACAACAGAATCAACTTTTGCCCCTTGAAACTCCATACGTGCTAAAATTTTTGCAACTGGCATTTCAACATCTTTATACAATTCAAATTGATTTTCATTATTCAATTTTTCAATTGCCTGATCCTTTAAAATATAAATAGCTTTTGCCTGTTTAATTAAATGCTCTGCTACTCTTGATGTTTCAGGAACCTTCTTCTTTGCACCCTTTCCATATACTTCTTCATCATAAAAAACATCGTAATACTCATAATACTCACAAACACTGCGAATCTCATCTTTTAAACTTGGATTCAATATATAAGAAGCTAATTGAAGATCAAAAACATAATTTTCTATTTCAAGGCCATGCCATTTTGCTGCATTAATACTCTTTTTAATATCATAACCATATTTTTCAATTTTCTTATCACTAATAAAATTTTTAAAATTAGTACAATTTAAGGCATCCTCAGTTCCAATGAAATAAGCTTCACTATCGTTATAAACTGCAAATCCAACGATCATTGACCGATGATAATTTGTATCATACACACCTACAACCAATGAACTATCACGCTTAATAATTGGTAATTGAGTTACGATTTTAACATCGACTGCTTTTTCAGCCTGAACCTCCTCATTATTCAAAGACATTCTTTTTAATAATGAATTCATGCTGTAACGTCGGTAGAATTCAGCTAACTCATTATAATCATGTCCTTGATAACGATATTCTTCTAAATCAATTTCCATCGGCACATCTTTAATAATTGTTGCAATTCGCTTTGATAACAATCCCTGATCAATATTATCACGAATTTTTTCACCCATCTTTCCTTTTAAATCATCAAGATGTTCGCTTAAATTCTCAACTGTATGATATTCCTTTAGTAATTTTAAAGCTGTTTTTTCTCCAACTCCGGGAATCCCTGGGATATTATCAGATTTATCACCCATCAATCCTTTTAAATCGCGCATTTGATCAGGAATCAAACCATATATTTCTTTAAATTTAGCAGGGGTGATTTTTTCTAATTCTCCTACCCCCTTCTTAGTAAGATAAACACTAATATTATCATCAACTAATTGGAGCATGTCTTTATCACTTGTAACAATACTTACTTTAAAACGTTGTTTGCTTGCTTTAACAGCAACAGTTCCAATAATATCATCGCCTTCATACCCTTCGATTTCCTGATAACGAATTCCATGAGCTGTTAAATATTCACGAATCATTGAAAACTGACAAGCTAATTCATCAGGAGTGGCGCTACGAGTTCCTTTATAAACTTCAAATAAATCATTTCTAAAAGTTTTTTTACCGTAATCAAAGGCAACAACTAAATACTCAGGATTACCCTTTAAAATACTTTCTAACATATTGGCAAATCCATACACTGCATTAGTAGGAACACCATCTTTATTTACCATTAAATTTCCCATTGCTGCCGTTGCATAATAAGCACGGTACAACAACGAGTTTCCATCAATCATTACTAATTCTTTCATTTCTACCTTCCTTAACGTACATTTTTTGCTTGATTTATTATTAGTGATAGTTTATCACGATAATTAACTCTACCTTCAATTAAACAAATCTCACCACGTACTAATATTTTCTTTAAAACTTGAAAACTTGAAGCAAAGACAACAGCATCTACTTCACCAGTTTCATCGTAACCATCAACAAAGCACATCTCTTGTCCTTTTTTATCAACAATCACTTTTACTCTCGATAATGCCATAATAACTCTAACCGGCTGATCAATATAATTGGATAATTCATTTAAATTAACTATTTGCTCCTTTAAGTTATTCTTGATCAAAGCAATCGGATGCATTGTCAAATATACTCCAAGGACCATCTTTTCTTCTTCCAATACTTTGATCCGATTATCACGAACGATCGTTAGGATCGGTGGTTCATCGATTCCAATTGAATTTTTCAATTCTGCATATTCCATAATCTTATGTAAATTTTGTTTAATTGTCGTGCGATTTAATTTAAACTCATCAAAAGCTCCTGCCATAATTAAACTATCAAGCATTTTACTATTTAATTTGCTTGATTCCATTCTAGAAACAAAATCAAATATATCTTTAAAAGTACCATTTTGACGCTCTGCTTCAATTGCTTTATATCCTGCATAACCAACATTTTTAATCGCTAATAAAGAATAACGAATATTGCCATCTTCAACTTTAAAGCGATCAGTTGAATAATTGATTGATGGTGCCAATAGTTTAACACCATATTTTTTTCCCTCTTGGATACAACTAAGTTTACTTGCATCACTACTTTGTTCATTTGATAATAAAGCACTAAAAAATTCTAATGGAAAGTTCGCCTTTAAATATGCTAACCAATAGGCAATATATCCATAGACAACCGAATGTGATTTATTAAAACCATAGTTAGCAAACCTTTCAATCAATTCAAACACTTTAACTGCTTCGAGCTCACTAAACCCATTAGCAATTCCCCCTTGAATAAATTCACTCTTCATCGCTTTCATTAAACTCGCTGTCTTTTTTGACATTGCTTTTCTCAAAATATCCGCTTTAGCTAATGAAAATCCAGCAACTAATTGTGCCGCCTGCATAATTTGTTCTTGGTATAAAAGAATTCCATATGTAGATTTTAAAATTGGCTTTAAACATTCTAATGGATAAGTTATTGGTTCTTTGCCTTTTTTTCGAGCGATATATGAAGGAATATTAGCCATCGGTCCTGGTCTAAATAATGCGATTGCAGCAATAACATCATCAAGACAATCACATTGCATCTTAACTAATAAATTTTTCATTCCTGAGGACTCTAATTGAAAGATTCCAAAAGTATCACCACGACTGATCATTTCATAAGTTTTTTTATCCTGAAGATCAATGTCGTTAATATTAATTTCAACTTGATGATTCTTAGCAATATCTTTAATAATATAATCAATGATCGTTAAATTCTTTAAACCTAAAAAGTCCATTTTGAGCAAGCCGACTTCTTCGATATAATCTTTTGAATATTGAGTTACAACTCCATTGTTAGGACCTCTGACAAGCGGGACAACTTGGTCCAATACGTCATTTGATAAAACCACTCCCGCTGCATGCGTTGAAATATTACGTGGCAATTTTTCAACAATAAAAACAGCAGGCATGATCTTTCTTAATGCAGGATCTTTATTCACCATTGATTGAAAACTATATGATGTTTCAAAAACTTCTCGAGCACTCTTACGATTCTTATAATTAGTAGGAATATTTTTAGTTAACAATTCTAATCGTGGCAAGGGTACCCCTAGTACTTTTCCAAGATCTTTAATTGCTACTTTAGGACCATAAGTAGAAAAAGTAACGATTTGCGCTACATGCTCATGACCATATTTTTCAGTAACGTAATTTACAACTTCATCACGACGGTCATCTTGAAAATCAATATCAATATCAGGCATACTAATTCTTTCTTCATTTAAAAAACGTTCAAATAGTAAGTCATATCGCAATGGATCTACTCCAGTAATTCCCAATACATAAGCCACTAGGCTGCCAGCCGCTGAACCACGTCCTGGGCCAACTAAGATCTTATGCATTTTAGCATATCGAACATAATCAAAAACAATTAAAAAATAGTCATTAAATCCCATCTTATTGATTACTGTTAATTCTTTTTTTAAGCGTTCAATATATTCATTAGGAATGTTTTTTCCTTTAAATCGTTTTTTCAAACCAACTAAACATAATTGCCTTAAGTAATCACCAGCATCGCCATCTTTAGGAACTGGGTATTTAGGTAAATGCATTTGATCTGTTGGAATGGTTACATTACACAGTCGTATTATATCGTTAGTATTTTCAATATATTTTTTATCAAAAAGACTCTCCATTTCAAAACTAGATTTTAAATATAATTGATCAGTTTGAACTTGGTGTTCTAAATCTAACATCATTCCTTTAGCGGAAGCTTGTAAAAGATCTAAAGTAAAAGCCTCATCTTTATTTAAATAACGGACCTCATTGGTTACACAAATGGGAATATTTTGGAGAGTTGCTAAAGCGACTAAACGTTCATTTAATTTTTGTTGCATTGCAATACCATGGTTTTGTAATCCTACATAAAAATTATTAAAAGTGTTTTTAAACAGTTCTAAATACTTTAACGCCTCCGAATCCAGTTCCTTTAGGATAAGTCGTTCAATAATTCCTTCTTTACATGCTGAAATTACAAATAGATGTTCACGATATAATGACAGTGCCTCTAAACTAATCGCACCTCTTTCACTCAAACAAATTTCACTAGTTATTTTAACCAAATCAAAATAACCCGTCACGTCCCTTGCCAATAGTAATAACGGATATATCTCATGATTGATTTCAACACTTGCTTCTAACCCAAAGACTGCTTTAATACCGTATTTTTTAGCATATTTAGCTAGTTCCATTGCCCCATACATGTTATCTTTATCAGTTAAAGCTAGCGCCTCATAGTGGAGATCACTAGCTTTTTTTACCAAGTCCTCAATTAAGATAGTACTATTTTGAAAACTATATGAACTATAAACTTGTAAATGTCCTAGCATCTATCCCCACATCCTTTCTATTGTGTATTATACCACTAAATAAGCTATTTAAAAAGATATTAGAGGATTGCACGGAACGAAAAAAGAATAATCATAATAGAAAAATATAAACATAAACACATATAAACGGTATCAAAGATTGCCCATGAAGTACAACTTAAGAGCCAAATACGATAACAATATAAAATTGTAACATAATAATGATATTGTACTTGCAAGACACAAAAGCGTCTTTGCCAGCCAATGATCACTATCGATAACAATGTTGCAATTAAATGAAACGGGACGATCCACATTGGACACAGTACCTGCATCAATAAAATTGCCCCACATAAAAATTGTAACTTTTTAATCCGTATTAACATATAATCACCACTAATATTATATGTTATTTACTCTAATAAAATGAAAAGAAGTGGATAATCAAATGATTATTCCACTACATCGCATGTTTAACTAATGCTTTAGCTAATTGATCAGGACAACTAGTTGGTCTTGCCCCACAACGAATACCTTGTAATCGTTCGATTACCTCATTTACTTGCATCCCTTTTGCTAATGCTCCAACACCTTGTGTATTACCAGAACATCCACCAATAAATTTTACGTTATTAACAATGCCATCCTCAACGTCAATAACTATTTGTTTTGAGCATACCCCTTGAGGTTGAAATTTAATTTCCATAACAATTCCTCCTATTTTTAAATATTATAGTTACAAATGAAAATAAAGCAAATAATTTGCTTTATTTTCGAACCAATTTTACAATCGTTGTTAGGTATGAATTATGACAAGATGTATCTAAGCCAATAATTCTTTCCAATTTGTAATTTTTTTCTAAATCAGCTAAATCCTTTGCTAAAGTTGAATGTGACTGACAAGCATAGATAATTGTTTTAAATTTAGCAATTTTAATTGTATCTTTGATTGTATCACTTAATCCATAACGTTCATTTTGAATAATTAAAGTATCATAGACTTTCTTTTTAGCGTATGTAACAATTTTACTATCTAGGTCACCAGCAATAAAAGTAACATTTTCCTTCTTTAAATACTTAGCATTTAATTTAGCATCATCAATTTGATATCTTTTTTCATCAATCGCTACAATTTCTTGATCAAGATTAAGTTCTAATAACCCAATTCCACAATTCAACGAAATTATTTTTTGACTGTCCTGTACTAATGATTTAATTGTTTGATTTTGTTTCCACATCATCTCAATATTTTCTGGTAATTTACTTTTAACCGATACTAGATATTGATTTTTATCATCGTGCAACTCTAGTCTCGTTGCCCCATATAATTTTGAATATCCTAACTCATCAAACTCTTGATGCTTTGAAGTATTAACAGACATGAAGATACTAGCAACATGTGGCAATTGACTAATTTCTTTAACAATTTCTTCCTTCAACCCATCACGACCTGTAATAAAAACTAATTGTAATTTATTATCAATTAATTTAACCTTTAAAAACCTTAATCCTGTTCTAAATTTATCACTATATGTTTTACATTTATTTGTAGTTAAAATCTCTTCTAATTTTAATAAACACTCATTAATTATTGGATGTTGTTTAAAACATCTTGTCATTAATGTTAAATATTTACTATCACGTTGATAGATTCCAAAACTAATTTTCCCTTTAAAATCAACAATAGGCAAATTAACAGCAGTAATAAAGCCCTCTTGACTAGGCGCCGCAATTACATCTTTAAAAATTGTTCTTGATAAATCATACTCTGTATATTTTCTAATTGATTCGCGTACAGCTTCTTTTTTTGCATTCAACTGCTTGAAATAACTTAAATGCAACATCGTACACCCTTGACAATTATCATACGAACGACACTTAGGCGTAACACGATCTTTTGATGGTTTTACTACTTGTAGTAATTTCCCTTCGCTATAAGTTCTAGTCTGTTTAATAATTTCAACAATAACTTCTTCTTGTGGCAGCGCTCCAGGAACAAAAACGATCTTTCGATCAATATACCCGATACCTTCACCATTAATCCCTAATTTTTTAATTTCTACATTTTTCTTCATCCTACAATCTCCTTTTTAAAAGAGGAAGTCATCTAGTGATGCTCTTCCTCTTCATCTTTCTTTTCTTCTAGAATCGTCACTTTTAATTGAGCAATTCTGTTTTTATGCATTTTTACAATCTTAAAAATTACGTTTTCAATCTGAACTTCATCATCAATTTCAGGAACACCAGATACCTCTCCAAGAACTAATCCACCAATTGATTCAAAATCTTCAGAATCGAAATCAGTTCCTACTCTATCATTAACTTCATTTAAATTCAAGCTTCCATCTATTAAATATTCATTTTCTCCTAGAGAAATGATCATTTCGTCTTCTTCAGCATCATATTCATCATCGATTTCGCCTACAATTTCTTCAACAATATCTTCAAAAGTAACAATTCCACTCATAACCCCATATTCATCTAGTACAATCGCTAATGTTGCATGTTCTTTACGCATCGAAGCAAACACATCCGCAACCTCATTAAATTCATAAACAACAAAAGTATCGCGCATAAAATCTTTTACAACAAATTCATCAGGATCGATATTAAAGAAAAGTAAATCCTTAACATTTAAAACTCCCACAATTTCGTCAAATGATTCACTATGCACTGGGTAACGTGAAAATTGACTACGTTGATAAATTTCCATCAATTCTTGGTAAGAACAATCATCGGGAATACTCTCAACATGAATTCTTGGCGTCATAATTTCTTTGATCTCAGTTTCACCAAACTCAAATACATTATGAATCATTTCCTTTTCCTGTTCTTCTAATACCCCCTCTTCATGACCTACTGTAACGATCGTCTTTAAATCTTCTTCTGTCATGGTTGGTCCACTGTCACGAGCACCACCCAATATTTTAATGAAAAAGCTTGTAATGATATTTAAGAAAAATACCACTGGGGTAAAAAGAGTACAAACTAAAGCAACAAATCGTGCCAAAAATAAAGCAATTGTATCTGCATTCTTAGTTGCAAAAGATTTTGGTGTAATTTCACCAAAAACCAAAATCAAGAATGTAACTACTCCAGTAGCTGCAGCTACTAGAGTTGCTGAATCTCCAAAAATTGAAATCACAAATGATGTAGATAACGATGAAGCACCGATATTAACTAAGTTATTTCCTACTAAGATTGAACTAAATAAACGATCCGAATTAGATAACAGCTTCTCTACTGTTAGTGCTCTTTTATTTCCTTCTTCAGCTAAGTTTCGCATCCTGATTTTATTAACAGATAAAAATGCTGTTTCAGTACAAGAAAAAATACCTGAGAAAATAATTAAAATGACAAATATTATAACGTTGGTTATCTGGGTCGGGTCCACAATAAATCTATTCTCCTTATTATTAATGTTTTTCATTATCATATTATAAACATTATAAAAAGTCAAATTAAGCTTTAATTAACCAAGCATAACAACGATTGTTGATCCGGCTTCAACTGACTCACCAACTCGTGGTAATTGGTCTATTACTTTATCACCTTCGCCAATAAATTCAAATTTTAATTCCGGATTACTAACTTCCTTTTTACTTTTCCCAATATAGTTTTCAACCTTTAACGTTTTAGTATCCATAAATGTATAAGCTTTTTGCCGCTGTGAAGAAACTTTTTTTACATTCATGCTTGGCAAAATATCAACAAGCATTTTGCGAGCAATTGGAGCTACTGTCGTTCCTCCATACTGCACACAATTTTTAGGGTTATCCATTGCAACATATAAAACAATTTTAGGATCATCAATTGGCGCAATACCAATGAAAGATAAGATATAACCCCCATCAACATAACTACCATTTACTGCTTTTTGGGCAGTACCTGTTTTACCACCGATCCGGTAACCATCTATATAGGCATTTTTACCCCCTCCATCTGTAACAACTGATTCTAAAGCATCTCGCATTTTTTTGGAAGCATCCTCACTAATAACTTTACGTAGTGCCTCTGGTTTATGTTCATAAACAATATCATTAGAATAACTATCAATAATTTTATCAACCAAATATGGTTTATATAAAGTTCCACCGTTAACACAAGCACAAACTGCTCTCACCAGCTGCATAGGTGTAATTGAAATACCTTGACCAAAAGCAACTGTTGCTTGTTCCAACTCATTGAAGGCATCATAATCAAACATAATTCCTTTAGATTCACCTGGTAGGTCTATACCGGTTTTTTCTGTCAAACCAAATTTTTTGACGTATTCGTATAATTTATCTTTCCCTAGACGGCGACCGATTTCAACAAATCCGGGGTTGGAAGAATTCTGAAGAACCTCTCTAAAGGTTTGGAGTCCATGTCCACCTTTTTTCCATGACTTAATTCGGGCACCACCAACAATTTCATACCCTTTATCAAAATAAGTATCTTTATCCATATCAAATAGATTTTCATTTAAAGCCGATGAAAAAGTAATGATCTTGAAAGTTGATCCTGGTTCGTAAGATTTCCAAATTGGGATATTATGATTATAAACATCCTTATCGGCATTTTGATAATCATTGGGATTATAATCAGGTTTACTTGCCATCGCTAAAACTTTTCCAGTACTTGGTTCCATCGCTAAAGCCCAGATTCCATCAGGATTATAAGTGTCATATGCATTGTTCAGTTCTCTTTCAACAATATCCTGAATATCACCATCAATCGTTAATTGTAAATTAAAACCACTCGTTGGAGCACTATAAACACTTGGATACAGTGACAACGGGTTACTTTTGGCATCCATATAATAATCAATACTCCCGTTATTTCCGTTTAAATAATTATCGTATTTTAATTCTAAACCTAATAATCCTTGATTATCAATTCCTACGAAGCCAAGAGTCTGTCCTAAATAATTATCATTGGGATAATATCGTTTAGTATCTTTAATTAAATATACCCCAGGTAATTTTAAACGATCGATTTGTGCTGCTACTTCATCATCTAATTGTCGTCCTTCTGGCTGAATTCTTTGGATTGAAACTTTTTTACTTAATTTTTCTTGCATTACTTTAACATCAACATTTAAAATATTTGCAATTTTATCAGCAGTAGCCGCCACATCTTTAATTTGACTAGGAACAACAACTAGTGAAGCAGTTGTTAGATTTGTTGCTAGAACGTTATTATCACTATCAACGATCAATCCACGATTAGCTTCAACTGGAAAACTACGCTGCCATAAATCCACTGCTTTATTATAAATATTGACTCGATCAATAATTTGAATATAGCCAACTTTTAAAATTATTGCAATTACAATCAAAACTGTTACTACTTTTACCCATTTGATTTTCTTTTTTGTTATCTCATAGATCATCTAATCACCCTCTACACTATATGAAAAAAGTAAGGTCATTAGACCTTACTGAAGTGTAATTGTTAGAGCATCACCGTTGTGAACAACAGTTCCCTCTGGCGCACTTTGAGCTCCGACGAGACCGTTACCGCCATCAATAGTAATATTAACCCCTGATAACGAGCCAAAAGTTAAAACATCTTTACGTGACCAGCCAGTAAAATTAGGTAATACAATATCATTAGATTCCGTCTTAATAAAAACACGATCATTTTTTGCTACTTTAGAACCAGCTTCTGGATATTGTTCAAGAACTGTATTACCGTTTCCGATTACTTGAACATTTACAGCTTTTGATTCTAATTTTGACTTAACAAAACTAACACTCTGATTAACATATGAATCTAGTTTATAATCACTAGATACTGTCGTAGTTTCAGGAGCATTATATTTATTTACGATTGATAATGCTGCCGGCATTACACTTTTAATAACATTTGCCTGATGTTGAGTTGTATCATTATCAGCACCTTGGAAAACAATATTAACAATTATTTGCGGATCTTCATATGGTGCCATTCCCGAAAAGGATTTGGTATAAATAGTACTTGAATAACCACCATCAACAACTACTTGTCCCGTTCCGCTCTTACCGATAATTTGAACACCATTATCAAGATTAAATTTCTTTGCTGTTCCCATACTTTCAGTTACTACTCCTTTTAGTAGATCTCGAACATGTTGAACTGTTTGTGAAGAAAATATTTGTTCTGAATATTCTGTTTTACCTTTATATGTAACTTCGTTTGTTTCTTTATTAACGATTTTTTCAATTAAATAAGGTTCAACAGTTTTTCCATCATTTGCAAAGACACTATATGCGCGCAATAGTTGTAAAGCTGTAACGGTAGAGCCCTGCCCAAATCCTGTAGTTAAATAGGCCGCTCTACTTTTATCGGTTTTGTATAACGCTGTCCCTGCAACTGAATCAAAGCCATCAATATTGCTTGATTGGAAAAAACCTAATTTTTCATATACATCTAGTAATTCATCACGATTAGTATACCCGCGTTCAAGCAGATTGCAAATTGCAACGTTACTTGAACGATAAAAACCTTCATCATAACTAATACTCCCCCATCCAGCACCATTATTATGGTCGCGAATCGGTCTTGAACCACCATAATCATATTTACCAGATTCATATGTAGCTGCACCATTATATAAGCCACTTTCAATCGAACTAGCATAAACAAATGATTTAAAAACCGAACCACATTCATAAGCAGTATCAAAAAAGAAATTTTTATAGTCCTCTATATTTCGCTCATTTGGATTAAATGAAGGATAACTTGATAAAGCTAAAATTTTTCCAGTCTTAGCCTCCATGATTACACATGATGCTTTAAGAGCTTGTGCCGCCGCTGCTTCAGTTGCCAGCTGGTAATCAAGATCTCGTTGTAATGAACTGTCGATCGTTAAATAAATGTCATCTCCATCAACAGCGTCTTTTTGTTCCAAGATTCCGTCCGGTAAAACATATCCTTTTGAATCTTTTTGATAGACTTTATAACCGTTTTCACCGGATAAAGTTTTGTCATAAATTGCTTCAAGACCCATTTCACCGACAAGTCCTTTGACCCCATCCGTTTCAGTTCCTTTAGCATAACCGATAATATAGCTGCAAAAATCTCCATATGGGTAATTACGAGAATTACTTTCAATAAATTCTAAACCTGGTAATCCAGTATCCTCAATTTGTTTTTTGACACCCGCACTTAGATCATTACCATTGGTTCCAAATTCAACCTGATATGCTCCTGCATCTACCTTTTCTTGGAGTTTTTGAGCCATTACAGTTGGGTCCATCCCAATAATTGGTGCTATTGCATTTGCTGTAGCCGTAATATCTTTAACATATGCATCATCTTTGCCATGATTAATTCTACTACTTGATACAATAGCGATTAATTTATATTTTTTTACATTTGAAGCTACAACTTCATTATCACTAGTATAAATTTCCCCTCGGGTTGCATAATCAATCGTTTTTGCCTTACCTCTACTTTTAGCAAATGTGGCGATATCAGCCCCACTGATTAAATGCTTACCTGTCACTCCTAAATAAACAATATTAGCAACAAGGGAAAAAATAACTAATGCAAAGACAACATAAGCTATCTTTGCACTTTTAAATTGATTCATTATTGATTTTGTTGTGCTTGAGTAGAGGCAGCTACTGAATCATTGCTATATGTATATCCTTTAGCATTAGCTACTGAACTAAGGCGTGAAAAAGATGCTAATTCTTGTTTTTGCATTTCTAAACTATCAATATCACTCTTTATCGTTTTAATTTCCTTTTCTAGAACTTGAGCTGTTCGATTATATGATGATTCCATCGACTTAACGCCAATAATTCCAAAAACAAAAATTACCATTGAAATTACTAGAAATCTTTGTGAAAAAGCTTCAAATTTAGTTTTTTTAGTCTTATGTCTCATTTTCAAACTCCCTCTCGATTATTCTTAGTTTTGCAGAATGCGCGCGATGATTAACTTCAAGCTCTTCTTTTGAAGCAACCATTGCTTTTTTATTAATTAATTTAAATCTCGGCTGTAAGTAATCAGGAATTACTGGTAATCCCGGTGGCACATCCTTTAACTTAGTTACATCATTAAATGTATATTTACATATTTTATCTTCCAAACTATGGAAAGTAATAACTGAAATTCTACCCCCAACGTTCAATAAATCTAGTGAATCCTTTAAGGCTCGATCAAAGACATTTAATTCATCATTAACTGCTATTCTAAGGGCCTGAAAAGTCCGCTTAGCAGGATGACCTCCTTTACGTCGGGCAAAAGCAGGAATTGCATCTTTAATAATATCAACTAATTCAAAAGTTGTTTCAATTGGTCGTATTTGTCGTTTTTGTTCAATTTTACGTGCAATCTGTTTAGCAAACTTTTCATCAGCATATTTATATAAAATTTCAACAATCCTTTCATACGGCCACGTATTAACGATTGCATAAGCATCAAGTGGATTTGATGTATCCATTCGCATATCAAGGCGAGCATCATAATTATAGCTAAAGCCTCTAGAACCTGTATCGAACTGAGGAGATGATACACCTAAATCAAACAATATTCCGTCGACTCTTGTTACACCTAATTCATTTAATTTTTCTTTAATATTTACAAAATTAGAATAAATGATTGTATAGTTGTTACCAACTGCATCAAGGCGTAGACGAGCTGCTTCAATTGCCGTTTGATCTTGATCAAAACAATACAAATGACCGGTCGTAAGCTGCTTTAAAATAGCACAACTATGTCCTGCTCCGCCTAAGGTGCAATCAACATAAATTCCATCTGCTTTAATATTCAAGCCCTCAACGGCTTCCTTCAATAATACTGTTACATGATCAAACATCGCTCTCTCCTATAATTCAAAACCTTCTAACGATTCAGAAATTTCATCAAAGTTATCTTTATTGGCATCATAATAATCATCCCAAATATTCTGATTCCAGATTTCTACATGATCACCAACGCCAACGATGATACATTCCTTTTCTAATTTACCTTCTATTCTTAAAACATTAGGAATATTTACTCTCCCTAATTTATCAAATTCACATTCACTTGCTCTTGAAGTAATAATTCTAACAAAGTTACGTGCCTCTCTTTTAGTTTTTGGCAGTGTTTGGAGTTTTTGATAATAGTCATTCCAGCCTTCTTGGGTGTATAAAGCTAGACAACCATCAAAACCGCGAGTGATTACAACACTCTCGCCACATTGCTCCCTTAATTTTGAAGGAATAATAAGACGCCCCTTGGCGTCAATATTATGCCTAAATTCACCCATGAACATCTATATCACCCACTCTTTAACACTTAGTAACACAAATTAACACTTCTTACCACCATTATATACCCTGGTCGATACTTTGTATAGCATTTTCTTTAAATAAGAAGATTTCGACAATTAAACAAAAAAAGGGTCAATTAACGTAAAATTTCGTTAATCAACCCTTAAACAACAAAAAAAGCGCCCTTAAGACGCCGTTTCTTATAAAACTTTTTGTCCTTTGTAAGTACCGCAATGTTTACAAACTTTATGAGACATTTTGTATTCACCGCACTCTGGACATACAACTACAGCTGGTGCTGTAAGCTTATCATGAGTTCTTCTCTTATTTCTTCTTGTACTTGAAACTCTTCTAAATGGTACTGCCATCAGTATAACCTCCTATTTAATCTTTAAAATAATCTTTTAATTTAGCTAACCTAGGATCGATATAATCATCATCTTTATCACTAGTACTGTTATCTAATATTCTCCAACCTTTTCCTTTAGATTTAATATTAGCATCATCTTTGACGACCCTCATCGGTACTTCCAGCATAATGTTTTCAAATACCACTGGGGTAAGATCAACAATATCTTTTTTTACTTCATGAACATCTTCAAGTGGATCAGGTTTTTCAAAAGCAAACACTTCAGTTGAATTAATTTCAAAAGGATACTCAACATCTTCAAGTGTAATAGCACAAGGAAGAATCATAGTTCCTTTAATATTAAGATCAACATATAAACGTTTATCTTTCAAATCAAGATCTCCGGTTCCTGAGACAATAATGTCCTTCAAGTCATTAATTTGAGCATACTGGTCAAATAACTCCGAAGGAAAAGTTAGTCCCTCTTCAAAATCAAATTTTCCACGATGCTTAACAATCCATTGTAAATTGTATTTCAAAATAATCACCCTTCTATAACCGCAATGACAATTATATATAAAATAATACCATAAGTCAACCTAAAAAATACTTGTTTTTATCGTTTATTTTACTATATTGTCTTAGACCATCTTGTCGATATCTTTAGGAATTTTATTTGATTTAATCATCGAAACTAATTTATCAACCTTGCTAGGAGTGATTGGTTTATTAGTCACCTTAGCCACACTCATAATAAAATCCTTAATATCATTTTCATTATTTAAATCTTTAGACTGTAAATCATTAGCTAATTTTAATATTTCTCCTTTATTAACATTAGTTTTCTTTACAACCTTATCTAATAAAACATCTTCATCTTTCATATTATCACCACTATATACTATGATAATATTTAAATAACGTTACCCCTCAATTTTCAATTCTCGACGCATCAGCTGTTGAATCTCACGTTTTGGTTCATGATTATTGTATAGAACATTGTAAATCGCATTTATAATAGGTAATTCAATATCTGTATATTTCTTAGCATCTTCATAAATAACTCGACAAGTACGAATTCCTTCACAAGTTTTTTTATTATTTTTCATGAAAGCACGTGCATCATTGGTTTTACCAATTTCTAGACCAGCCTGAAAATTCCGCGAATGGACCGATGAACAAGTGACAATTAAATCTCCAACACCTGTTAATCCCATATAGGTTTCTAATTTACCACCTTTTTTCGTTCCATAACGAACCATTTCTGCCAGACCCCGAGTAATTAATGCTGCCTTAGTATTATCACCATAGCCTAAACCACTTAAAACTCCAGCCGCCACTGCAATAACATTTTTAATAGCAACCCCGTACTCAGCCCCAACTTCATCATTTAATCGATAGACTCTAAAATAATCATTCGAAAATAACGTCTGAACATCTCGGGCAGTATCATCATCTAACGAAACAGCACACACTGTCGTTAACATTCGAACGACTACTTCTTCAGCATGACTTGGACCAATCAATGAAACGACCGGATTAATCAAGTTCTCATCAAGCACACTACGAATCGTATCAGACATACGCATATTTGTCCCTAAATCAAAACCCTTAGCTGCATTTATAACTGTAATCTTTTTCTTTATTAATGGTTTTACTTGTTCTAATGTTTCTTTAACAAATTGTGTTGGAATAGTAATTAATAAATAATCCATATCCATTAAGGCTTCTTCTAAATTATTTGTCGCTTTAATTTCACTTTCTAAAGAAATATTGTGAAAAAAAGCTTCGTTTTGATGATTAAAATTAATATCATCAATTTGTTCTTGATCAATACCATACATCATTATCTCATTTTGATTATCGATCAAAACTCTGCTTAAAGCTGTTGCCCAACTTCCAGTTCCTAGTACCGCAATTTTACTCATTGTTACACTTCCTTATATTATTGTATCAATATTATACCAAACTAATTAATTAATAGCACGACTAATCACGTTTACGACAAATAATATGAATTGGCGTTCCTTCAAAACCAAAAGAATCTCTTAAACGATTTTCTAAATAACGCTTATAACTAAAATGCATGTATTGAGGATCATTAACAAATAGAACAAAAGTTGGGGGACAAATACTAACCTGATTAGCATAGAAGATTTTTAAGCGTCCACCATTGAACGTAGTTGTTGGATTGATTGCTTGAGCATCAACAAGAACATCATTTAAAACACTAGTTTGAACACGTTTATGTGAATTTTCAAATGACTCTTGAATCAATGGGAATAATTGTTGAACTCGTTGATGAGTTTTGGCAGATAAGAAAATAATCCGCGCATAATCCAAATATTTAAACTGACTACGCAATTCTTTTTCTTTCTTTTGCATTGTCTTCTCATCTTTTTCAACTAAATCCCATTTGTTAACAACTAAAATTACTCCCTTACCAGCTTCATGAGCATAACCGGCAACATGTTTATCCTGTTCAATAACTCCCTGATTCCCATCAATAACAACAACGATAACATCACTTTTTTCAATTGATGATAAGGCTCTCAAAATTGAATATTTTTCAATATTTTCATATACCTTACCTTTTTTTCGCATTCCGGCAGTATCAATAACACGATATTTTTGTCCATCCTTAACAAATGCTGTATCAATCGCATCACGAGTTGTCCCTTCAATATTCGAAACAATTACTCTTTCTTCACCAAGAATCGCATTCGTCAACGATGATTTTCCGACATTTGGTCGTCCAATAATTGAGAAACGAATTTCATCTTCATCAAATTCTTCTTCAACAAAATCGAGATTCTTAATGATTTCATCTAATAAGTCACCAATTCCAATTCCATGACTTCCTGATACTGCAATTGGGTCACCAATTCCTAAATTATAGAATTCATAAATATCATCTTTAAAAGCATTATCATCAATTTTGTTAACAGCCAATAAAACCGGCTTACTTGTTTTTTGTAAAAGACGTGCTACATACTCATCTTCACGAGTTATTCCTTCACGTCCATTAACAACAAAAACAATTAAATCTGCTTCTTCAATGGCAATTTCTGCCTGCATCTTGATTTGGGCAGTAAAAGATGCATCTTGTAATTCAATTCCTCCCGTATCAATCAAACGGAATTCTTTTGTCAACCATGTTGCAGTTGCATAAATACGATCACGAGTAACACCCGCAACATCTTCTACAATGGAAATACGCTCTCCAACAATTCGGTTAAAAATAGTTGATTTACCAACATTCGCTCGTCCAACTATTGCTACTACACCTGCCATATTATACCTCCTTTATTTTTTCTTCTACTAATTTTAAAACAGCATCAACAACTTCTTGTAAAGTCATCGCTGATGTATCTAATACGATGGCATCTTCTGCCTGTTTTAACGGTGAAATATCGCGATTCATATCTTGATAATCACGTTGTTCAATATCTTTTTTGATCAGCTCTAAATCTGCTGTTAATCCTCGCTCTTGATTTTCTAAATAACGACGTTTAGCACGGGTATCAACACTAGCAATTTGATATATTTTCAATTCTGCATTTGGCAAAACAACTGTCCCAATATCACGCCCATCTAAAATCACACCACCAACATTTGCCATCTGACGCTGCTGTTCTACAAGAAACGTACGAACCGCCTGATAACTTGATACTACACTAGCAGACATAGAAACTTGATCTTGACGGATCACTTGGCTAACATCTTGCCCATTTAAAAAGATATGGTTATTACTATCCATTTCAATTTTGATTTGTTTCAAAGCCTGAGATACCGCTTGTTCATCTTTTAAATCAATATTATTTTCAAGACAATAATATCCTACACAACGATACATTGCCCCTGTATCAATATAGATATAATCTAATCGTTTAGCAACTATTTTTGCAATACTGCTTTTACCAGCCGCACTTGGCCCGTCAACGGCAATAGAAATTTTTTTCATAATATCCTCCACTCCTTGAAAAAAACTAAGGGTAACCTTAGTTTAAAAGAACAACTGGTATCCTATCATACCACACAATCCAATAAATACAACTACTAGGAATATAATTACATAGTTTAAGATAGTAGCGATTCGATCACTTTTCTTTTCATCAACAATATCACTACGAGATTGTTTTGCCTTTGATTTACTATCTATAGTTTTATCATTTGTTTGATTTTTAATCACTTTTAAATCTGCTGTGTCTTCTTTTTGTTTAAGTACTTTTTCAACCTCTCGCTGATCTTTCTCTTTAATCTGTCGAAGCATTTCCTCTAACGAACGTGTTTGTTCAATTTTTGCCAATTCTTCATCTTCTAAAGTGTCCTCAGCTGTTCCAGAACTCACAACACCTGTATCTTTTTTCAATGCTTCTTCAAGTTCATTTTCTTTTTGCTCTGCTTCTTCCTGAACTTCGTCCATTACCAGCTTAGCTTTTTTAGCATCTTCTTCTGGTGACATGCTGGCAAGTCGTTCCATTAAAGTCATCTTCTTTTTAGCAGCCTTTTTTTCTTCTTCAGCTTTTGTAACAACCGATTCCTCCTGATTTACAAAATACCCTTTAGAAAATTCTGAAGTATTGATATTATCCAGATTATCGATATGAACTACTTGCTTTTCTGGTTCTCTAATTTTATTTAAAATATCCATTCTTGTATTGTACTGCGCTTCTTTACCAACACTGACCTTAGCACTTCGCAAAGCTCGGTTTATTTCTTCACTGCTTTCTTGACGCATTTGTTCAAAAGTTTTAGCTTCTGTCAAAGTGTCATTAATATCTGGCAAGTCTTTTTCTTCTTGTTTAAAAGAACGATTTATTGTCGCTAAAAAATCATCATCTTCAATATCATCAATGATATCAATTGTATCCTCTATATTTTCACGATTAATCCCTGCTTCATCTTTTAAACCAGCTCGTAAATCGCGATATTTGTTTACACGTGAACTATTCACTCGAAATCACCCTTTCGTCGTACATTATAACATACTTTTTCATTATTTCCTTTATAAAATATTGGAAAATATATTTATTTGGGATATAATAGATACATAACAAAGGAGGAATTTATAATGGCTAAAATTACAGTAAACGAATCTTGCATCGGATGTGGTGCTTGTACAGGTGTTGCACCAGATGTTTTTGAAATGAATGATGAAGGATTAGCATCTGTTGTTGGCGATGATGTTGCTTCAGCTAAAGAAGCTGCTGAGTCTTGTCCTGTAGAAGCAATCGAAGTAGAAGATTAATCGATAGAAAGAGGCTGTAACGAATAAAGGTTTTTAAAACTTTAAGCGTTATGCCTTTTTTATTTTTTGAGTTTTTAGAATAATAAAATTATTCGTATGTGTATGACTTTTTGAGTATTATAAAAAATATCGCTCTTCTGTTTTTAAAATTTTGATATTTAAGAAACTATGCTGTTTCTATTCTTATGCTTTTTATTATGATATTTTCTTAAATTTATATGCTATTCCGATCAGAAAAAGCTCTGTTTTCACATCTAGACTTCCTTTTTTTCTCAGTCTTGTATAATTCATCTCCTGTTTAATAACTCCAAATGTGTCTTCAGCCTGAATGCTTCTTTGCTTTTTCATTTCTATCCCATCAGCTGTTCTCAAGTTTTCATCTACTTTTGACTGAAGTTTATTAAGATTGTAATTAATTTGTATTTTTCTTTATTTAAGCATTCATTGCAATGTCTATATTCAAACACTCTGCTTATCTGTAAGTAATCACCTCTGGTGTTCCATACTTCTTCCTATTCAATATTAAATGTGTACCCTTGAGGAAAGACTTTATAACCTGAAGAATCATATTGGGGTTGGAGCCTTTATCGCCTCTGTGAGAGCAGTCAAAATACTTGGAGGTATTAACACCTTTCATAATCTCTACGAATGATGTCAACGGATCATCTATAGGTATAACAATAAAAAAGTCTAGTGGAAGTCTGCATTGAAATGTGTCATAATTACCATTGGCTATAGGGTAATTAGATTCTAACAGTTCGATGTTTTTCATAATCTAATTATACCAAAAACAGCACTTAAACTCTATTTGAGTCTAAGTGCTGTTTAATTTTTTAGACAAACACATTATTTTAATGCGTCACAGCCTCCTTGTTTTTCCATTTATCCATGTTTTTCATAATAATTGTTTATTACGAAAAATATTACAAACATCACCACAACCACACTCACAAGTGTGGTTCCAGCTATCATAAACATCATTTTCTTTGTGATTCCATACAAAACAATTGTAATAATACTACCTGCATAAAGTAATAAATTCATTAATTGTACTGTTTTTTGACCACTCTTCATCGCAATAAACAAATCTCGTTCATCTGTATTATTTTTCAATTCATCTTCCCAATCATTATCAAAACAATGATATAAATTATAAACCCCTAAAACAAAAGCAACTAGCAAAGCTAATCCATATTTTAAAACAAAGCCCTTTTGCCAAATAACATAGGCTGTAGCAAATACTAAAATAATTCCCAATGTCCCATTAATAATATACCGGGGATTGATCTTATGCATTTTTTTGATCCTCCAATTCTTTATTTTCTTTTAAACAACATAATTCCTCAATTGTAGTATCGAAAACTTCGGCAATTCGATACGCTAACATTAGTGATGGGTTATATTGTTCTTTTTCTATCGAAATGATTGTCCTAGATGATACATGAACCAGATCGGCTAACTGTTGTTGTGTCATATTTTTTATTAAGCGCATTTCTTTTATTCTTGTTTTCATTTCCACCACCATAATATGAAGTTAACTTCACGTGAAGTACATTTCATATTATAAACTAAAAAAATAGATATAGCAAGAGCTATATCTACAGTGATTTCAATAACATTAATGCTGTTGCTTTATTAGATGCTAAAGGAATATAGTGTACATCACATAAACGCATTAACGCGCTAATATCTGGTTCATGCGGCTGTGCTGTCAAAGGATCCCGAAAAAAAATAACCATATCCATCTGTCCTAGCGCAATTAAATTTCCTACCTGTTGATCTCCGCCATAAGGTCCTGATAAAAATCTAGTTACTTCTAAATTTGTATTCTCCATGACCTTTTTACCAGTCGTTCCAGTTCCATATAAATTATGTCTTGCAAAAATTTCTTCATTATCTTTAACAAAATCAATCAATTCGCCCTTTTTCTGATCATGAGCAATTAAAGCAATATTCATCTTATGCCTCCTTAAACTTTGATTCAATTGGTCTTACTATATAATATACAATAGCAGAAATAATCCCTTTGATAAAGTTAAATGGGAAATAAATGATAAAAATGGCTTGACCATAAGGCGATAAGAAATTCAAAAAGCCCGGTACGGACATATTTGTACCATATTGTTGATTGAATGAATTAATATCTAAAACAAATGGTAAATCTGTATACCAAGTTGGTTTTTGAGTTAAATAAGTTGGAGTTACAAACAGGTAATTCAAAATAAACATTACCATTGCAAATACAAACATTGTAATAATCATGTTCACGGCATAAGACTGCCATTCTTTTTGTAATTTTAAATGTCTTGATAAATAATAATAAACACAACAAATCGTCAATGAAGCAATCAAAGCAGTAATCTGACCAATTGCAATTGGTCCTACCGGTCCCTTAAATAAAATTGAAACAAAGAATTTACATACACACACAAATAATGCTGATTTAAACCCCAGCATTGAAATTGCCATAATTACAACAATTTCTGATAAATCAAGATTTAGCCAAGGGGCTAAGGGATATGGTATCTCCAACAAACCCAAGATCATCCCTAATGCCGCCAACGCTGCTGATAATACTAATTTTCTTGTCTTAGTAGTTTCCACAATAATTTCTCCTTTATAATAAAAAATATCATGAAAATACTAATCTCCATGACAAAAAGGCATTAATTATTAACTAAAAAATGTCATTCTTCCATCCAGACTATACTGTCGGTGTAGGAATTTCACCTACTCAGCTTATGCTCGCGGACTTTACCGCCGGTCGGGAATCACACCCTGCCCTGAAGACTTTCTTTTCCTATATAATATAGCATAGTATTCCTACTATTTCAATAAGAAAAAACTAACAGTTAGTTATTCTGTCAGTTTTGTTGTTTTTTTGTATTATTATAAACTAAAAAGATTCCTGCAACCAATCCAATAGCAGCCAAGAGCAATAAATATGCTCCGATAGAAATATTCCCATAACCACCCAGTACTGATTTAGCATTAAAAATTTCATATACCGCCAAAACTGCAGTTGCACCAGCTAAGCCTAACGCTACAATGTCTTTATGAAGATAGGATAAAATCAATGCAACAACAACTAAAGCAATGCAAATAATACCATCTCCACCATCCATTAAACTAACACTTTGACTATATCCAAAAATCGATACTGAAGCAAATGGTAAAAAGCATGAAATTATTGCCAAGATACCCGACCCAAACGTAAGTACCTCGAGCATGTTGAATTTTTTCCCTGAAATTTCAACTTCTTTTTTCTGCATATTTTCCCCAAAATCATTAATTGCACTTTTTGTTTTATCAACAGACTCTTTTACCGGTATTCCAGTATCTTGACTTACACAATCCTCACCGCAATTAGGACAAAATTTCACCCCTATTTCTAATTCCTGACCACATTTTTTACATTTCATAATTTTCCCTCATTTCATTTTTAAGTTACCTTTCCCTAATTATAACTTATAATTACATTATATTATAAATCTCCATTTTCCACAAATAAAAAACACCAGCTCTTTATTAGCTGGTGTCAGTTATTCTTACTGTTCACCCAATGTCACTTCTATTGTTTTTTCAGTACCATTACGGTTAACCACAACAGAAACTTTATCCCCAGGTTCTTTTGAATATAATTCAGTTAAGAAACTCTTATAAGTAGTTACTTCTTTACCGTCAAACTTAACAATAATATCTCCTTCTTGAATACCCGCCTTACTAGCTGCTCCTCCAGAAGTAACTCGAGATACATAAATACCATCTGTCAAATCAGTATTAATGCGATAATAGCGTAATTGATAGCTTGAATACCCTGATAAAGATACTCCTGAGATACCAATTTGTGGACGTGTCACTTTACCATTTTCAATAATTTGTTCAACTGAAGTAATAACATCATTGATTGGTAAAGCAAATCCCATTCCTTCTACTGAAGTATTAGATAATTTCATTGAAGTAATCCCGACTAATTCACCAGCCATATTTACCAAAGCACCACCACTGTTACCAGGGTTGATTGCTGCATCAGTTTGAATAACATTCATATCCCAATCTTCTTGACCATCATCATTTAAATCCACTGAAACAGTACGATCAATTCCACTTACAATTCCTTGAGTAACTGTCCCTGCGTATTCAATTCCAAGTGGACTACCAATCGCTAATACAGTTTCTCCCTGATCCAATAAACTAGAATCTCCACATTTAATAGCGGTCATATCAAAATCAGCAGTTAATTTTAGTACTGCAATGTCACTGTAAGTATCACTACCAACAATCGTTGCATTTACAGATTCTTTATTTGAAAATACTACTTGCACATCAGTAGCTCCACTTACTACATGGGCATTCGTAATAATATATGCTGTTTTTCCATCAACACGATAAACAACTCCACTACCGCTACCACTAGCAGTTCCATTAGCATAGACTAATACTCCAACAACACTACTATTCACTTTTTCAATCACATCAGTTGTAGAGCTCTTCACATCATAATTTACATTTTCCACAGTTGCATTCTTATTCGATGAAGAACCACTTGACGAGCTCTTATTAACTTTTGTAAATAAGAAAACATTCATTCCTAAAGAGGCAACCACTAAAAGAGTAATAACTATCTTAAATAAACCATTTGTATTTACAGTCACTTTTCTTTTATTATGTTTTCCCATTCTTGATTCAGGTTGGTTACTATTTTCTTCTTTTTCTACTTGTTCTTCCATTGGATTTCTCTCTTCCATTTATACCACTCCTTTTACTTTACACACATATCTTAAATAAATAATTTGTTCAAATTATTTTTATATTGTGTGAAAAATTGTGTTACTTGTAAAAGAAATTATATTTTCTACAAAATTGGCAAAGTTACCGTGAAAGTAGTCCCAATTCCAGGAGTGCTTTCTACATCAATGGTCCCATTATTTAATTCCACCATTTTTTTAACAATACTCAATCCTAAACCGGTCCCAAGTTTCTTACTTCTAGAACGGTCCACTTGAAAAAAGCGATCAAAGATAAACGGGATATTATCTTTAGAAATGCCTACCCCTTCATCCTGAACAACAATTATTAAATTATCATCTTTATAATTACATTTAATTGAAATAACCCCAGCATTAGAATATTTAATAGCATTAGAAACCAGGTTATTTAAAATCGTTTTAACGGTCGTATAATCTAACATCAATTCTTCTTTGATTTTTGTTTGATATACTAATGACAATTGTTTATCTTTTGCTAAAGGCTCAAATAATTCCACTGTATCTTTGATCAGTGAATCAATATCTACCAGTGCAGGACTTAGAGTCGCTTGAGGCTGTTCTAATCGAGATAATTCTAAAATATCTCCAATAATATTCTGCATCCGATAACTTTCCTTTAGTAGTATACCCATAAATTCGTTAAAAGTATCTTTATTTTTTATTCCTTCTTTTTGAAGAATTTCTACGCTACCAATAATTGCACTCATTGGTGTTTTTAATTCATGAGAAATATCTGAAAAAAACTGTTTTTGCATCTTTTCGATCTCTTTTACCTGTGTAACATCAGTAAAAAGAATAATACTTCCATCGAATGCTACATCATCACGAAATACAGGTGTTGTTTCAATTTGATAATAACGTTCATCAATACAAACTGCAGTTGAAAACTTTCTTTCAAAAATATAACTTTGATCAACAATATTTAATAACTGATCTGTAAAAATATCTTTATAATATTTACCTCGCAAATGTTTGATTTTAAAAGCATCACGGAAACTCTGATTAGTGAAGATAATCGTTCCTTCTTTATTAACAAAAATCATCGGTAAATTCATTGTTTTGATTAGAGAATTTAAGATTTTATGATTAAAATCTTTTTCTCCTTCAACTTCACGAATTTCATTTTCTTTTTCACGTTTATAAAAATTAATTTGCTGTTGATAATAACGATTTGTATCATAAACGATAAATAACATCGCAATCATAAATCCAATCAAATAAATATAACTATAATTAAAATTCCAAATCATTAAAATAATTACAATGATTGCTGAAAAAATAACCTTTTGATAATTCTTATTCATCTTTGCTCACCAACTTGTATCCAACGCCACGCACTGACTGGAAACAAGCCTGACTATCTTTTAATTTTGTTTTTAATTTAAATACATGAATATCCACTAAACGAGTATCACCATCATAATTAAAATTCCAAATCTTCATCAAGAGCTCTTGACGTGATAAAACCTCTTCTTTATTATCAATAAACATTTGTAACAAGTCATATTCTACTTTAGTAAGATTAATCAGTTCATCACCAACAAATACTTCATGCTTACTTAAATCCATTTTTATATCTAAATATTTAATAATTCCTTTAAAATGTTTATGATACCGTCTTAAATGAGCTTCAATTCGAGCAATCAAAATATTAGCTTGAAAAGGTTTCATTAAATAATCATCAGCCCCTGATTCTAAGCCCTTTATAATATCTTCTTGTTCACTGCGAGCAGTTAATAAAATCATCGGCTTAATATATCCGTTATTACGACATTCTTGAATTATTTGAACTCCATCTTTATATGGCAGCATCCAATCAACAAGTACTAAATCATACTCATTTGATAAAATCTGCTTACAAGCATCTTTTCCATCATAAAGACTATCTACCTGATAGTCTTTATTAGTTAATTCATGGCAAAGGATCTTGTTTATCGAAACATCGTCCTCGATAATTAATAACTTATTCATCTTTCCCTTCATACCTTTCTATAATTCTTTGAACAACTGGATGACGAACAACATCCATAGCAGTTAAATGAATAAATGAAATGCCTTTAACTCCCTTTAGGATTTTTAGTGCTTTTATTAATCCGGATTCAACTCCACGAGGTAAATCAATTTGTGTAATATCACCTGTAATAATCATCTTTGAATTAAAACCTAAACGTGTTAAAAACATCTTCATTTGGTTATCAGTAGTGTTTTGTGCTTCGTCTAGAATCACGTATGCATCTTCTAGAGTCCTTCCACGCATATATGCTAGAGGAGCAATTTCAATAACCCCTTTTTCAATCAAACGTTCAGTTTGTTCAACACCCAGCATATCATGCAGAGCATCGTATAGAGGACGAAGATATGGATCAACTTTTTCTTTTAAATCGCCAGGCAAGAAACCTAAATTTTCTCCCGCTTCAACTGCTGGTCTTGTTAAAACTATCTTTTTAACAATATTATTTTTCAGTGCGTCAACCGCAAATACTACTGCTAAATAAGTTTTACCTGTTCCTGCCGGTCCAACTCCAAAAACAACATCATTATTTTTAAGAGCAAAGTAATAATCTTTTTGTCCCATTGTTTTAGGATAAATCATCTTACCACTCGCTGTTTTAGTAATCCTAATATTGTATAATTCACTAATTTTTCCTAAATTATCTTCTTTTGTTAATTTCAATGCATAAACAACATCACGGCGTGTAATCGTAATTCCTTTTGCGACTAATCCTAAAAGTGCAGCAACTACTTTTTTTGCTTCTTTAAAATGTTCTGGATCATCACCTGTAATGCTGAGTTCATCACCTCTAAGAGAAATACTCACATTTAAGGCTTCTTCAATCATTTTAAAATTCTCGTCATGATTTCCACAAATATTATTTAATTGCGCAATACTATATTCTTCTAATTTAACTTGTTCTGTCATTTAATTCTCCTCTTTAGATGCAATATCTTCTATCAAAATATATTGTACCTTTAATACTCTTTTGTTATCAATTATACCATAAGATAAAACTTTTTCTCTATCTATTTTATCGATTGAACCTAGTTTACTACGAATTGTATGGAGAAGATAGCTAAATGCTTCACCATCATCCATTTTTTTCTTATCGATCTTCGCCTCATAGGTAGTATACGTATATGCTTTGATCGTTCCTTCGGTTTCAATAATTTTATCTACTTCACTAGTCGAAGTAATCGTATTAGAAACTAGCAGATCACCTTTTTTTACATACTGGTTCAACTTAACCAAAATATTTCCACTGCTAACATCAATTTTTTGAATTACTCCGTCTTTACTTGCATAAATATTCTCAAAATTCTTTTCTACTTTTTTAGCTCCAACACTATTTGTATATTTTACAAATAATACGCCACCTTCTTGATAAATATTTAAATAATCTATCTTCCCTTTAAAACTATCTTTTAAATCATCATAAATATCATTTAATTGTTGATAAGTTCTTTTTTTATCACCAACATCAATATGATTTTCAGCTAAAACCTGATTAACTAATTTAGTTGTACTAGGATTATTACCGATAATCTCAACTCTAAAAATAAATTGATTACATAAAATCACAGTGACTGCAAAACTGACAACTCCAACGATGCTCAATTTACGATAAAATATTAAAATTAAATAATACAGTATTCCAACACTTTTGATAATTGTTAAATGATATTTACGAACCATTATCCGTTGATAAATAGGCAAATAGAATCGATATGTACAATCATCGACTTTTGTTAATTGAAATACTGTAATATGGTTCTCTTTAAATGATTTCAATAACCCTACTATATCCTCACTGACGACTTCACATAAATCATATCCTAATCTCATAGAAATCTTAAGCAATCAATCTTTCCATAAATTATTACTTCTTGATCACTATAATATCTTATTTCTAAATCTGCGCCAGTTACTTTAAGAGTATTATTAGCCATCTTTATCTCAATAACATTATTTTCTAAAAGCATCACACATTCATAATATTTGACACTTAAACACTTATTTTCCATATAGATCATCGAATCACCTAACTAATTATATGAATATTTTTTTAGTAAATGCGTTTAATCGTGTAATAAAATAGTTTCACTATAATAATTTTTATACTAAAATCATTTTAGAGATGCATATGACATACCTATTAACAAAAGTAGCTTAAACTTATATGTAATGATAAAAAATGATAGTGATACTAGTAAAGATTTTGAAGAAATTAATTTTGCATTTTTTACATTATTAGTTAATCGTCAAATACTCATGATTTAATCTTGCTTAATAAAATTATCAATATGTTTATTATGCAATTTTTAATCAAAGCAATAGATTTTTTAAGGAGAAAAAACGATTTATATTACCGCAGATACCCTCGACCATCAAGGTTGTTTTAATGTGTTTAATCACTATTTAACTAAACGTGATATTTTATTGTTGGAGATTTCGGCTTTGTGTTTCACAACAATCAAAAAGAGCTGGATTTTTTAAATAAATTAGCAGCACTCCCCTATCAAATCTGTTTTATTGATGGAAATCACAAAAACTTCGACTATCTAAATCAATTACCCATTACAATATAGAATGGCGGAAAAGTCCATTTTTTAAGATCAAATATTATTCATTTGATGCATAGACAAATCCTTACAATAAAAAACATACATTTTTTGCTTTCGGAAAAAGCATTTTCACCAACTTGGCAAATGGGAGTCAAAGGATATAATTGGTGGGAAACCGAATTACCAAACAATCAAGAAGTATTATTAAATCTTAAGGCACATAATTTTAAAATCGATTATATTTTAACTCATACGTATCCTAAAAGCACTGTCTATTATATGAACCTGCCCCCTATACGCGGTGAGCTTGATTTGACAGAATTTTTACAGTTGATTGAAAATCAAGTAAGCCATAAGCATTGGTATTTCGGACATTTTCATTATGAAAAAAAATAAACAAGATGATGGCTTGTTTATTTTTTAATATGATTAACCTTTCTAATAAAAAAGTAATTTATACATACTATGATACTGATTGATTCTTAAAGACAGATTTATTTAAAGTCTGTTTTTATCTTTTCTTAGTAAAAGACACAATATTAACTTTTTTATAATTTAATAACTTTCATGAATTAAAATAAAAAAGGGCATTAGCCCCATTTTTTATCTTTTACCTTTGTTGTTCTTTCTTGCTGCTTCAGATTTTAATTTTCTTTTTAAACCTGGTTTTACGTAGAACTCTCTCTTACGAGCTTCTGCAAGGGTTCCTGTTCTAGAAACTTGTCTTTTAAAACGACGTAAAGCGTCATCTAAAGATTCATTTTCTCTTACTACAGTTTTTGCCATCGAACTATTCCCCCCTTTAACTCTAAATTACGTTCCTATTATATATATAATTCTTGGTAATTGCAAGAAAAATAAGGAAAAATATCCATTATTTAAAATAATTTACATTTTCTTTCCAACAACTTCAGCTATTTTAGAAATTTGTTTTAATAATTCTTCATATCTTTCCGGTCTTAATGACTGTGGTCCATCACACAGTGCCTTCTCCGGATTGTTGTGCACTTCGATCATTAAC